>Ga0116171_10000504_pt1 | contig 41727 bp, 40 predicted proteins | sample AD_JPNHW2_MetaG_FD_89798 | JGI IMG/M metagenome (GOLD analysis project Ga0116171, IMG submission 89798) | Active sludge microbial communities of municipal wastewater-treating anaerobic digesters from Japan - AD_JPNHW2_MetaG | ecosystem: Engineered > Bioreactor > Anaerobic > Digestate | place... | reverse complement strand
CCGTAGGGTTTCTCCCTCGCGATCCCGATCCCATGGTTCCGGAGCCAGGCGGAAAGGTCGATGGAATGATTGTGCTTCTTTCCTGTTGGTGGTGTTTCGGGGAGGGTCCGGGCAAGGGCTTCGAGGAGGGTATAAGAGACGATACTGACCGGTTCCGGGACGGAGAGGAGCTGGGATCGCCGGTGGGGCCGGTCCGTGGTATGGTCGCCTTTCCGGCTCATGGTGCCGTAGAGTTTCCAGATCCGGGCAGCGTTGTGGTTCGCGGTGTCGATGGAGCTCGTGGTATCATCGAACAGGGTGGCGAGGACTTCGAGTGATTTCTTCACGAGGTCGCGGGAGTGGTCGTCGTTTGGGAGGTCGACCCGGTAGAGGAGGTGAGCCCCGTTCCCGGAGTCCGCGATGACGGGTTCCGGCCAGCCGAGGCCTTCGAGGTGGTGGGCGATCCGTTCGGCAGTCTCGATCGCGGCCTGGTGTTCTTCATCGGTGGAGGAGACCCCGGAGGGTCTCGTCGGGTCGATGTCGATCGGGAACCAGCGTCGCCGGAGGATGTCGGGATCGGCCGTCGTGGCATCCTTCTTCCCGAGCCGCTGCTTGACCCGGTTCGCCCTCCGCGAGAGCAGTGCCGGATTCACCTCGTTGAGGGTGACGTAGATCCCCTGGATGGCGGGAACGCTGTCTAGGACATCGACCGATCCGGCCAGCAGGGAAGGGTCATCGAAGTACCCGCTCGCAATGCCGTCATCGGTGATAGCCCGGACCTCGACCACCTGGCCGGGAGCAGCGAGGACCTGGAGTGCCTGGAGGATCGCTTCGGTCATGGTCGCTCGCCTCCTGCGTGAGAACCCAGATCTCTTCCCTTCCGAGGCAGGGATAGTGTTCTCAAAATCCTTCCGAGCGGGGTATTCAGAACAAGGTGGGTCCCTTCATTCGGCATAGATCGTGTCTTCATGGTCCACCCCCTCCGAGCAGGAGTGCACCAGGGGTTTATATGAGGAGACAGGGCTGGTGTCCTCATGGTCCTTGCCCCCCGGAGTGAAGGCACTGGTCATGCCTGCATCCTGCTCTGTTCTGGCGTTCCTCGATGATCTCACAGAACCAGTAGGTCTCACCGGCATGGTTCCGGGGGCAGGCAGCGGCACAGTGCTTCCCCTGGCAGAGGACCATCCCCCGGGGTCCTGACATGATCGGGCAGATCTTCTGCCCCACCACCCGGACATCGTCCTCCTCACGCCACAACACCTTCCACCTCCCTGATCCCGGACGGGAAGACCTCGAAGAACTGCCAGCCGAAGGTCCGACCGGCATAGATCCAGAGCTGGACCGACATCCCATCCCAGCGGGGGATGGTCCGAAGAGTAACCACCTCTCCCGGCCAGAAGGTGGCAATCTCCCCTGGCCTCGTCACGGACTTTTTGCTCCTCCTCACATGCACAAAGAGTGGCGGTGCCCAGTCGCACCAGGCAACCAGGTGCACCCCCTGTGTATACCGCACCGAACGGATGACACTATACCCCTTCCGCTCCAGGAGGCGGGATGCCATGGCCTCGATTGCCCTCCCCCGCTGGTGGTAGTGGTTGTAGTGCTTCCGGGAACTGCGGCGGGGCGGTCCTCCTCCCCTTCTACTCGCCGTCATCCGTTACCCTCTCCAGGAAATCCGCGTCAGGATATGTGTCAGCCTCAGGACGTGCCATGCACCCCGGCTCCAGGCATGCGCCATTGGCAGGTAGCAGGCAGACCAGTTCGGTCCACTTCCCCATCTTCCGGCGTGAGAGGTACGGGCACCGTTTCTTCTTCCCTGGCATCAGGCAACCCCCCTGAGGAGAAGGTTTTTCCCTTCGGAAAAAGAGGAACGTACGGGTTCCCTCTGTGTTCCGGCTTTTGCGGGCATGAACATGCGGGGGGAGCCCGTCGAGTAGTCCTTTTCTTTCGGTGCATTGTCGTGGTTGTGATGACCATCCTGGCATCGGGCATCTCCCTCATACCATCGTAGGTTGATTCTTTTCGATTTCATAGGCAATTCCTGTATGTGGCCGCTTTCAGGAACAGAATACGTGTTATCCGGCCACATACAGAGAAAAGGAGAATGAAAAGGGGTTTTAAATTTTTTGATTGACAAGGTGATTGTTATCCTCTCCCGGTTCGTTGTTCCTCATTCCCGATTATCTGAAAGGAAATTTATAAATAAACGACGAGAGATGCCGGAATCGGGAAGGGGGTTTCCAAAGGGATGTTTTTATTTATTGGAGTGAGTAAGGTTTACCGGAGAGATGAACGAAATCTTTCGTCGCGCAGGAAATGGAGGGGGCACATCCCGAAATTCGGGCTCATGGCGGTATCCATGAAAATCCCTTTTCCCGATTCAGATTTTAAAAATTGAATGATTTCTCTGATAGTTCTTCATTTATCCGTAATGATGAAATAAAACCGGTTTCATGGTTATTGAGAGCATTCGGATAAGATCTTCCTTTGGAATCCCCTTCCAGAGAGCAACTTTTGAGAGGATGTTCTATAATGTATCCGGGGCAATTTCTTCGTGGAGGGGAATGGTGATAGCATGTTCTCCTGATGATGTGGTACATTTTAGTCGTGCGTGGCTGCCACGTTGGCGAACGACCTGATAGCCCAAACGGGAAAGGACCTTTATCAGATCTCTGCCACTAACAACCGGTAGCCCGGGCAACGGGACCGACCTCGCACTCCGAAATCGTGAGTATCCGGATCGACTCTCCTTTCGCCAGTTCCTCTTCGAAATGGAGCTCGACCGCTTCACGGATATTGCCCATCAGCTCATCGAGCGTCTTCCCCTGGGTAAATATGTCGACCCCGATGCCGCGACTACACCAAAAGGTGCCATCCGAATATATTTCAAATGTAACGAGCATTCGCATTCCTTTCACGTATGATGTTATGGGTACTAACGTCATCACGCAGGAATAATGCTTTTATTGGCAGGATCCCCTCTGCCTCCCCCGGGATACATGGGACATTTCTCACCCTCTTTCCCTGGGGAGAAGGAGGGTGAATCTCATCCTTTGTTCTCCGTTTCATAAGCAAACGTGATCAAGGACTCCATCATGATCGGGAGTGAACGTCCTGACCCCGCTTGAACACTGTTTTGCCGATGGGAAGCTGGAGGCCATCCTCCCTTCAGTCCAAAAATCAAGCCGGTCACGTTCAAAAGCGAATACCTGCTGACCGAAGCGACAAATGCCGCTCCTGGGGATTCTCCGGTCCTTGCCGTCAGCAGTGAGCATGGTACCTGCTGTTCCTGCTGCCTGGTCGGATTCACCTTCTGAGTATCTCCTTTGGATAGTATTATTGACCAGCTCTGGCAGAGACTAATTCATGAGATCACCCCCGGATGCGAACCTGCGTTTCATTGCATTCCTGGCACTGCTCCTTCTCGTCGCGGCAATGCCGGCAGCAGCCAGCGTTCCCTCAGTTATCATCACGGATTTTGAGGTTTCTCCTGCAGTCCTCCTGCCCGGCGAGCAGGGGATCATCAGTGTGACGGTCAGGAATACTGCTGACAAGGCATCCCTCACCCAGTCGTATCTCTCTGATACGACCGAGACCACCACGAATGTTGATATCAATGCCCCGATTGACAGCGTCACGATGGTGGGAAACGGGATCCAGGTGCTGAGCGAGGGGTATTACCGGGTTGGCGATATCGGTCCAGGGCAGTCAATCCCCCTCTCATTCCTCATCAAGGCACCGTCTGAGAGCGGGATCTACTTTCCTGAGATCTGGATCCGGGTCTCGGATGCCCGGAGCTTGAAATATCCGATCCCGGTCAATGTGAACAGTGAGGTGGCGATCCAGAAGCGACCCCAGATCAGCATCGAGAAGCAGCTGCCTGCCAGTGTCACTCCCGGTGATGATTTCAATGCGACGATCCTCCTCCAGAATACCGGGCAGCTCTCGGCAAGCAATCTCAGAATCTCGGTGAACTCCTCTACCCCCTCCATCACCGCAAAGACCGCCAGCACCTACTATATCCAGCGTCTGGGACCCGGGGAGAGCCAGGCGATCGCCATGGAGTTTTCGACCGATCGGAATGCACCACTCGGGCTCCGGCCGGTCACCCTGGTGATGGAGTACCAGGAACCCGATGGGTCATTCCAGCAGCAGGTGGAGACGCTTGGGGTGAATATCAGGGGCAGAGCGGAGCTGGGGATCTCCCAGATCACGACAGATCCTGCCCAGATCCAGAAGGGAGAGCAGTTCACGCTGATCATCAGGATCGAGAATACCGGTACCGATGATGCCAAGTCGGTGGATGCCACCATCGATATCTCGCTTCCGGGCACAAAGGAGGCATTTGTCGGAACCATTGAACCGGCCAATGATGCACCGGCGCCTTTCAATCTCCAGGCTGACCGGGCAGGTGAGATCCCCTACACGTTGACCATTCGGTACGAGGATGACTACGGTCCTGGCGAGCAGGTGCAAACCCTCCGCCTGAATGTCTACGGGAGCAACAATACGCTCCTGATCCTCGGAGGGGTTCTCCTCCTCATCCTGGCAGGGGTTGTCGGGTACTGGTACTTCAGGATCCGTCGTAAACCGGGAACCGGCAATGTTTGAGGAGTCAAAGGTCGCCTTCTTCCTTGCGAAGCGGTCGATTGTCCGGGGAAATAAAGGTACCCTGTACCTCACGATCCTCATTATCGGGATGGTGTTTGTGAACCTGATCTTCCTCCCCTCCATCATCTCCGGGGTGGCGGTGCTGTTCAACCAGCAGACGATCGACTACAGTTATGGCAACCTGGTGATCGAACCGAAAGAAAACCAGGTGTACATCAAGAGCGCTGACGAGCTCCAGAGGAAGATTGAACGGATCCCCGGTGTGACGGGAGTCTCCCCCCAGTATGTGAGCGGGACGACGATCGTCTACAAGGGAAACGAGGTGACCCCGCTCCTGTATGCGATCAACCCGGATGATGACCGGAGGGTGTTGAAGATCGCGACAAAAGTCGCCAGCGGGGAGTACCTGGCGGATGGCGATACCGATCAGATCGTGATCGGTTACCGGCTGGCAGGGAACTACGATGAGCGACAGGACGTGATCCCCTCTCTTGGCGGGGTGGACGTGGGGAAGGTGGTCGAGGTCACCTACAACAACGGGGTGACCCGGCAGTACCGTATCAAGGGGATCATCAATTCCGATTCCTATGATGTCGACTCGAATGCCTTCATCACCAAGAACGAGTACGAGTCGGTGTACGGGTTTGAGAACCAGGCAAACCAGATGCTCGTCCGGACCGAGGAGACCGGGAACGAGGATGCGATGCGAACTACCCTGATGGCATTTGGGGTACAGGAGAAGATATGGACCTGGGAGGAGAAGTCTGCCAATTTCCTGAACCAGATCATCGGCTCCTTCAACATCATCAACTTCATCGGCACGGTGGTGAGCCTGGTGATCGCCATCGTGGTCATCTTCATCGTGATCTTCATCAACACGGTCTACCGGAGGAAGCAGATTGGGATCCTGAAAGCGATCGGGATCGACCGCTCGATCATCATCAGGTCGTACCTGTTCCAGGCCCTGTTCATCTTTGCCCTCGGCACCGTTATCGGCTTTGGGTTTCTCGCGGTGATCCTGCAGCTCCTTGCGGCAAACCCGATCGTGTTCCCCGGTGGTCCAGTCGCCCCGGTGGTGGATGCGATGCTGATTTTCCGGTCGATGGTGAGTCTCCTTGTAGTCTCCCTCATCGCCGGGTACGTGCCTGCATGGCTCACGACACGAGAGGATATCCTTACCGCGATCAGGGGCTGACATGATCATCGGAACCGATCTCAAACGATACTACGGCCTTGGGGCAGTACAGGTCCGGGCTCTCGATGGGGTGTCCCTGAAAATACAGAAAGGGGAGTTTGTCGGGGTGATGGGACCGAGTGGGAGCGGGAAGTCGACCCTGCTTCATATGCTCGGTCTTCTTGACCGTCCCACCAGCGGATCCCTCCTGATTGACGGGGTCGATGTGGGAGCCCTCGATGAACAGGCCCGGACGGTGTTCCGACTGCGACGGCTCGGATACGTCTTCCAGGACTATGCCCTCGTTCCCGAGCTGACCGCCAGGGAGAACGTCTACCTCCCCTCGATGGCCCGGGGGATGACCCCGCAGGAGTGCACGCTGGTCTGCACTGATATCCTCGGGGTCGTGGGGCTGGGCGACCGGATCCACCACCTCCCCTCCCAGATGTCCGGAGGCGAGCAGCAGCGGGTGGCGATCGCCCGGGCGCTCGTGAACCGGCCAGCCCTCCTGCTTGCCGATGAACCGTGTGCCAACCTGGATACCCGGAACTCGAAGGTGATCCTCGATCTCTTCAGGAAGCTGAACCACGATCTCCACCAGACCATCGTGATGGTCTCCCACGAGGAGTGGCACAAACAATATTTTGACCGGATCATCTCCATGAAAGACGGGCTCATCGAGACGGATATACAGGGTGGACCGGAGGGAGCTTCCGGAGGTGAACCCTCCGGATAATCCCGGCAGTTCATCCAGGCTGAAAAAAATGAGAGGGGGGAATCACGTTCCCTGCTGCACCCTGTTCTCAATGGTCATTCCCATGTGGTCGGGGGTCAACGATCTCTTCATCCCCGAGATAGGGCATCGTGAAATAATGGCGGACTTCATCCGGGCTTACAGTGCTCCGCCGGGAAACAAGGGTGTTCGGATCAACCGGGGACCAGGAATCGACATATTTCACCGTGAGGGTGTAATACCCGTCCCGGTCTTTCATGATATCCTGCCTGGCTTTGGGAACCCATGGCATCGTTCTGCTAGGACGAAAGGAGATTGAGATCGCGGCCAGGAGGTTTTTGGCGATGATGGACCTTGCAACGAAGATTATAATCTTCTTTTTAAAAAACAGGTGATACTACCGCCCTTTTCTGTCAGTTCTTTTTGTAAAAATAGTTCAAGTACTCCTCTGGTGTCATTCCCGCTTTATCGATCAACTTGCGGAGAAGGCCGGGACCGAGGGTCTGATCGGAATGCACCGGGATCGAGAGATGGATGGGACTTCCCTCTTTTACCAGGATGTGGTGGCTCCCCTCGACATGGTTCACCATCCATCCTGCCCGTTTGAAGGCGGCAATATGCTTATCTCCCCTTGCCCGGGGGAGTTTAGGCATAATTGATACCAGTGGTATCGACGTCGATACTCATGTGGGTGGGGAGCGTGGTAATATGGATTTTTTCTGATGCAGTTTTGAGCCGTGACTTGATACACCCGACAATGGCCTCGTTGATGTTTTTAATGGCCTCATCAAGTGTCCTCCCCTCTGTCATGCATCCAGGGAGATCGGTGCACTCCACAACAAAGCGTCCCGTCTCATCCTGTTCGATAAGGAGTGTGAATTTCATAGAAGGTTCTTCGATTACATTATGAGGGATGTGATTATTAAGATGTGGGAGAAGCATTACGTATCTTGATCGTAGACAACAAACAGGAGTGTACGATCCGAGAAGTTCCCTGTATGCCTGAAAAAAGCGAATCCTGGTTGAGCAGGTAGCCCGGGCAACGGGACCGACCTCGCACTCTCCGTTCGTGAGTATCCTGATCGACTCCCCTCTCTCCAGTTCCTCTTCGAAGTGGAGCTCGACCGCTTCACAGATATTGCCCATCAACCCATCTCATCGAGCGTCTTTTCCTGGGTGAATATGTGATCGACCTTCCTGCTCCAAATGATACCGTAAGGGAGGAACGTGGATTTACGCTCATTCTCTCCAGTCTTTTGCAGGTATTTCCTCAGGAGCTTTTATCTCCCTTTACACTCCCCTCTCATTCATGAAGCACTCTTCCCTGTTCCTTCTCATGGTATGCCTAGTCGGGGGCTTTGTCATCCTCTCCGGGTGCACCACCTCTCCGGGAGGTCCCAATGTCACACCAACCTTCACCGCTGTACCGACAACAACAGGGGATCCCTTGTCCTGCACCGGTGATGCCGACTGTGTCCCTGCCCAATGCTGCCATCCCGAAAGCTGCATCAATAAACAGTTCCAGCCGGACTGTAGTGCGGTCCTCTGTAGTGCAGCATGCCTCGGCCCCCTCGACTGTGGTGCCGGCCATTGCCGTTGTAGCGAGGGGAAATGCCAGGTCGTCCCGGGTCCGGGACCCGTCGTCCCCGGACAGGCAACCCTGATCATTGCGGTAAAGGATGCCCCGAAGGTCAAGGATGGTGATGGCACGATCACCCATCTCCTCCTCAACATCAGTGAAGTGAGTGTCCAGAAGGCAGCACCAAACCAGACGATCACCCAGACCGATGACGAGGTATCGGTAACCGAGTCGGGGGAGACGGATACCGCAGGCTGGATCACGGTCATCAACGAGACCCAGTCCGTGGACCTACTGCAGTTCGTGAACGTGAGCAAAGTACTCGGCCAGAAGACCCTGGACGCTGGCACCTACACCCAGATCCACCTGAAGATTGATTCAGGGACAATCACGGTTGATGATATCGACTACCCCCTTACCGTCCCAAGCGGAGTGCTCAAACTGAACCGGGGATTCGTGCTGGTCCCGAATGAGACCCGGATGCTCACCCTTGATTTCAACGTGGAGAAATCGGTGGTCAGTACCGGATCGGATAAGTACCTGTTAAAACCGGTCATCGCGGTTTTGTCGGAGTGGGGGTAGGTGGCCTGCCAGATGACGTGGAATGGGGGGTGAAAAGCAGAATTACCTTTAAAACCAATTTGGACACTTGTTGTCGAAGAGGAGTGATAGATATATCATACCTTTAAGCCGGAACATACACAAACAATCGTGTGGATATCTACATCGATGAATCGGGGGATATTGGTCTTGGATTAAAATCTTCTCCTTTCTTCGTCATTGCCGCATTAATTGTGCATCAACCACTACAAATACAACGATGTTTCTTAAAAATAAGGAAAAATAGCCTGAAGAAAAAATATAGGGAATTACCTGAATTCAAATTTAATAACTCAGATAACGTTATAAAACGGCGTGTTCTTGAATGCCTGGCAACATCTGATATTGAAATCTGGTGTTCAGTCCTTAGGAAAGAGAAATTATTTGATCGTCTTCGGACTCAACCTCAAATTGTTTATAATTATCTTACCGGTTCACTTATTGCGAACATCTATTTCCATTATCGCCCTTTTTCTGAATTCAACGTCATTGTGGACAAATCATTGAATGGAATCCAAAAAGACCAATTTGATCAGTATATTGTTTATAAGACAATGGAACGTAACATTCCAATCCTCAATCCTTCAGTATCACCGAACATAATCCATGTTGATTCTCGCCGAGAACCCTGTATTCAGGCTGTCGATTTTATTGCGGGGGCCGTTCATCGAAAATATCGTGAAGAAGATGGTTGGTGCTATGAAATTATCCAAGGTAAATGTGTCCAAATATTTGATTACTTTGAAGGTCCGCAAAAGTGGGTGTGAACCCTTCCCTACTTTGTCCCACCTACCTCAAGGTAGCATCATTCGTTTCGGGAAGGACTTACTCACATTGATTCTATCATATGGTTCTGTTATATTATAGTTGTGTCCTTCAGTACTTTTCTTTTTTATTCACAATTATTGATAAAATAACAGTCAAAATCCCCCAAAACTTTCAAACCGCTTTGCATAAAACGGGTTATGGCACAAGCTTTCAGCTCGTTGCGGCCATTCTGCAGATGAATCTCCAAATCATTGCCGGAGATGGATTCTTTTTATGGATACGATTTTTTCTCCGGGAGGTTATAGGAAGGGGGTAATGGGAGAATGAACAATTAAGCGATTTGAACTATTTTGGTAAAAATTTTAAAATATTTTCTCCATCACCAGTAATTTTTATCCTTGCAGATTTTCCCTTTCCTTGAATTTCGATTAAACCTCTTTGTGAGAGGGGTTCCAAGAATTTTTTATTTAATTGTGAATGTTTTGCGGATTCTGTGTGGTCGCTTTTATCGATCACAATTAAGTCATGTGTAATGAATTTTTCAATAAGGCTTTTTTTACTAACTAGGTTATTATCTTGAATTATTTTAAGAGCGAAAATTAGTGTTTCTTTTGGACGTTCAATTTTATAATTTGGGAGTTGGATAACGCTCTTATAGCCACTTGTGATTTGTTGTCCTTTTTTTGGTTTCTCATAATTCTCTGGAACAATATAGTAAGGTGTAATGTTACTTGAATCATTATTGAAAATCATCGATGCCATCATACCAGCAATTGCTTCGATTTTATTCCCTGTTGATACATTTATAAAGATATGATGGTTTTGTTCTTGTTCGATAATAATCCGAAAATTGTTCAAGAGATCAAACAAGGATCGAATATCACATCGTCGCTCCTCAAAGTCGATCTTAAGTTCTTCTAAACGCTCTTTAATTTTCTTATGATGGTAATTTGCGTTACTAGTCTCAATATTGTCTTCAAGGATTAACCAAATTTTATCAGCCTTTAATCTGATGAGGGGTTCAACAACTCGATCGATTTCGAATCCGATAGGGGCAATATGTATCCTTAATTTTAACATAATAATCTTAACCATTTTTAGATTATTGATCTTAATAACCTATTTATAAATATATAGATGAAACGTTCATAATTTAATTAGGAGGTGAATAATCATATGGTCTCCACTTTAAGTGCAGGTACAGGTCCTGCTGCCGCGATATTAATAGGAGGATTGCTTATTTTTAGTGGTAATACCATAGGCTGGCTCATCCTGGTTGGGGGCTTTGGACTCAGTTTGTTCTGGGCAATCCGTTAAAATTTGTACTATATAGTGTCAACCATTTTTAGGTTATGAAGGATGGAAAATGGAATCAAGAATATATTCGAAATCTGGAAAGATAACGAGGAAAAAGTCCCGTTTACAGTTAGACGTCAGAATTGGTCGGATCAATACTATACAATAGTAACAAAAATTGAGATTACAAAATGGCCTTATGGAAATGCTTATGGATATCCCACCATCAATGGAAATTATTCAAATCATTATATGTACGATAAAAATTCGCGAATTTAAAAAAATAATACCTTGTGCTGGATGTTGTAAATGGGGCTTTATTGAAAATGTGAGAACTGAAGGCAATTAGGACTAAAAATTCTTCTCTCAAAACGACCTTGCTTCCAGTGAATGCACTTTGAAAAGAATACTCCTAGAGCCTAGCAAATGGAATTATTTATAAGTAAGATTATTTTAGGATATGGTGTCTTTAAAAATCGATAGTGAATTACATCCACTTGCGACAAAAAATATTGGTCCACACATTGTCAGAAGATACCCTGAACCTGAAAAAGATACGGGTAAACAAAAATGTCATGACGAAAGAACAGATTTTCAAAGAGATCGTGATAGAATATTATATTCAAAATCATTTAGAAGATTAATCCATAAAACTCAAGTATGCTTCACGGGTGAAATGAATGAAAATATTCGGACTAGATTAACGCATACTTTGGAGGTTTCACAAATCGCTCGAAGTATAGCTCGTCAAATCCATGCAAATGAAGATCTCGCTGAAGCAATTGCTCTAGGTCATGACGTCGGACATACGCCATTTGGACATTCAGGAGAAAAAGTTTTATCTGATATTTTGGATGGAAAAGATAATAAAATAAAAAATGATTTCAATCTAGATCCGAATGAATTAAAAATTGGATTTAAACATAATTTTCAGAGCGTTCGCGTTTTGACCAGATTAGAAGAAGGATATGGAGAATTTGGGGGATTAAACCTAACCTTTCCAGTTCTCGAAGGAATTTTAAAACACACTTCAATTTTTCCTAAAAATTCTGATAAAAAGATACCAGTCTATTATTTTGAAATTGTGAATAGTAAAGAATTTTTTATTGATCAACCATTTTCTGTAACATTAGAAGGACAAATTGTTGCATTAGCTGATGAAATTGCCCAAAAATGCCATGATGTTGAAGATGCTATTGTTGGTGATTTCGAAAGCAAGAAGATTATTTTAGCCCATCTAGAGGAACTGATAAATAGTGGGATATTAAAAGGTATCGAAAGTCAGGACTGTATCGGCTTTAATAATAGAGTTGCTTTTATCAAACCGGATCACATCAAAAAATTTACTAGTTGGATAATTGGGAAAATAATTCTCGATGCTATTGAGAGAATTAAAATTAATATGCTTTCTTACATGGAAAAATATTCTAGAGTGAAAATTGTTACAAGTTGGTATCCTATTATTGAAGAAATTGCAACCGATAAAGTACTAAAAGGAAATCTCGTCTTTGATAAACTAAATGAAATCCAAAAAGATTTTATTATTAATAATCAGAAAATCGATCGAGAAAATGGTAAGTCTAGATTTATTTTAAGGAGAATTATAAAAGCATATTTGACAAACCCTCGTCAATTAGATGATAGTGTATTAAAAAAATATTCGTCCGTTTGTGAGATTAAAGGATTGAAAGAGCATATTCAGAGAATTCCAATAAAAACAAAAAATATTCGATATTTAGATAGCAGTATTTTTGATCGATATAAAAATGAAATTATTATGGATAATCATTTTTTAAGGATTTTATGTGATTATATTGCATCAATGACAGATGTATTTGCTGTCACGGAATATCAAAAATTGTACAGTGGAGACAGAATTGGATAATGATATTTTAATTTCATCTAATTCCTATTACGTTTTTAAATCGCGTTATAACAGATTCTGCATCATTAAAATCTTTCAATCCGGATACAATCACTTTCCCTGTTGAGAACAATAGAAAACTAACCCCCCAATCCTTATACACAAGTGCCGGAAATTGCTCTGGTTCAAATTCAGCCTTTCGGGGATCAAGATTCTCGATTAGTGCTTCAAGTGATGTATTGAGTAAAATTGTATCCTGTACAACAACGTTGTGTATCTTAATGTCCACAATTTTTACATCGAGACCAATGCCGATAAGTAAATCAAGGACTTGATTAGCGATAAGAGGTAGTTTCTCTGGATCTTTTGTAGTAACGAGAAATTTTCCTGATTTATAGAATGCGATATAGGTATTATCTGGAGGGAGACGCAACTTAAGCCAGGGTGATTTAGGAGGGATTTCTGTTTGGGAAAGCTGTTCATGAAGGAATTTTAGATCTAGTGGCGAGGAAAGGGTAACAATTGCAACTATATTTGCGATTTTCATTATACTTCCTTAAGGTCCTGCAGACGATATTTCTGCTCTCTCCGCCCTAATCTGTTCATAGACCTGCTTCAACAAGAATTTCCCCACCGCTTCCTGGAATTCCTTTTCATTCATGAATTTGGCGGTTATCTCTTCGTTTTGGTCCATTCTATTGATAAAGAGACTCTCAAGCTGTTTTCTGAAAGCGTATCCAAAATTCTCCATAGTATTTGCCATCGCTGCTTCACGAAGATAACTATCAGCGACTGCATCTTCACGAATAGAATCAAAAAACAGCTGATCACCGGGTTTGAAATCTGATCCAAACCGCTCATTGAGTATGTCGATAAGTTGAGAAAGTTCGATCTTCACTTCAGTCCCACTACCAGTCCCAACTGAAATAGGTCCGTTTACTACTCCACCACCGGTTTTCAGTGCAATCGAACCATCACTGATCTTCTGAAGTCGATAATATTTCAGAGCGACTTCATCGTCTAGGTTCAATGCAGGTCCGATATCACGCCGGGGCAATTTTGTTAACAGGAATCTGATGTAGGTATACAATTTTTCCAGATCAGAGTCATGGAATGGGATGATCTGGGACAGAAATGAATACAGATTGCGATATGCAACTAAAACCGTTCGGAACTCTTCCTTTGCTGTCTGATCAAGGTTCTTATAACGGGTAACTGCAGGGTCAATACAAGCATTCATTCGTGCATGATCTGCCGGAGTCTGGTTCCGTTTCGGGGAATAATAGACCTTAGCGAATTCTTCAACTTCATTCTTATAGTAGACCTGGTAGGCGTCCAACTTAGCCTGTAATTCATAGAGTTGTCTGGCATCAACCCGCTCGCCAATGAGGGTCTGTTCGTAGTATGGCTGAAATGCCTCCTGAATATCTTCAGGTTTGTTCACAAAATCGAGGACGAAGGTATCCTCTTTTCCCTGATGGGTACGGTTGAGTCTGGAAAGGGTCTGGACGGCATGCACCCCTGCAAGCCGTTTATCGACATACATGGTATGGAGAAGGGGTTGATCGAATCCGGTCTGGTATTTCTCGGCGACAAGAAGGACCTGGTAGTCATCTGAGGCAAACCGTTCCGGAAGTTCTTTTTCTCGAATACCTTTGTTCATATCAACTTCTGAATATTCCACATCAGAAACATCGGGATCGATGACTTTTCCGGAGAAAGCGACAAGGGTCTTGATTCCGGTATACCCTTTTTCTGCGATATACCTATCAAATGCCTGTTTGTATCGAACTGCATGGAGACGGCTGTCGGTCACCACCATGGCTTTTGCACGGCCTCCGATTTTATGCAGGGTGGAATGCCGGAAATGTTCCACCATAACTTCTGTTTTCTGGGAAATGTTGTGAGGGTGGAGGCTCATGAACCGTGCAAGGGCTCGGGCAGCTTTCCGTTTGTCAACTTCTGGATCATCTTCGATGGATTTAATCAGCCGATAGTAGGTCTTGTAGGTGGTGTAGTATTGCAGGACATCGAGGATGAAATGCTCCTCGATCGCCTGGCGCATCGTGTAGAGGTGGAAAGGATGAGGTTTGCCATCTTCACCGATCTGCCCAAAGACTTCGAGGGTCTTGTATTTCGGCGTAGCGGTGAATGCAAAGAAGCTGATGTTTTTTTGCTTTCCACGTTTGAGCATAGTGCGGATGATCTCTTCTTCGGCATCGTATACTGGCTCTTCGGCAATGCAAAGTTCTGCTGCTTCTTGTCTCACTGTTGCAGCGGAGAGAACGCCTTTAAGTTCCATTGCACTCTCTCCCCCTTGTGAGCTGTGAGCTTCATCAACGATGACTGCATACCGGCGTTTTGGCAGTTCACCAATTTTTTGAGTAACGAAGGGGAATTTTTGGAGGGTGGTGATGATGATGGGTGCTGCGGATGAAAGAGCGTTTGCCAACTGGGTGGAATCGATATCGATCTTCTGGACGACACCCTGTTTATGTTCGAATTGGTAGATGGTGTTCTGGAGTTGCTGATCGAGTACCAGTCGATCGGTTATCACAATGACTGAATCGAAGATCTTCTGGTCTTTATCATCGTGAAGGCTTGATATCCGGTGGGCTAGCCATGCAATGGTGTTGCTCTTCCCACTGCCTGCTGAATGCTGGATAAGGTAGTTCTTCCCTGCTCCTGATTCTCTGGCATTGGTTACCAACTTCCGGACAGCATCGAGTTGGTGGTATCGAGGGAAGATGATTGATTCACGCTTTACTATTCTTCCGCCGATCTTCTTTTCTTCGACCTGGATGTGTATGAAACGGGCAATGATATCGAGGAGGCTGTCACGCTGGAGCACTTCTTCCCAGAGGTAGGCTGTCTTGTACTCTCCCGGATTCTCGGGATTTCCAGCACCTCCGTTGTAGCCACGATTGAACGGAAGGAAATAGGTACTCTTTCCCATCAGGTGGGTAGTCATATATGCACAGTCAGTATCGACCGCGAAGTGAACCAGCGTCCTTTTCTTGAACTGGAAGATGAGATCATTCGGATCCCGGTCATTCTGATATTGGTATTTTGCATTCTTCCATGTCTGGCCCGTCATCGGGTTCTTTAGCTCTAAAGTAACAACAGGTATTCCATTAAGGCTTAAGACGATATCGAGAGAGTTGTTGTGTTTCGGCGAATAATTGAGCTGACGAGTAACGGTGAGGATGTTTTCGTTGTAGAGCCGGATCGTATCAGGATTCAGCCCGCTTGCTGGTTGGAAATAGGCGACCTTTAAGAGTTTGCCATAACTTTTGAACCCATGGCGTAGCACCGAAAGAGAGCCTTCATAGGGAGAATCAAGGGCTTTGCAGAGATCTAATATGAGGGTTTCTCCGGTCCGGTCCTTCAGGATATTTTCGAGATATGCCCAGTCCTTTGGCTGTGTTTTTTGGATAAATGTGAGGAGAGTACCCGGATCAATACAGCGTTCACGGTCGAAGGTTTCTGGGGATGCCTTTATGTAGCCGCCTTTTTCGGTGAGGTAGTATTCGATAGCTGTTTCGAAGGCGGCTTCAGATATTGATTTATGCACCAATGCCACCTCCTTTCAAATATGTGGATACAGCATCCATTAAAAGATGTACGAGGATTTGCTTTACAACATCGAAGGTCACTCCTTCTCCTAATTTCTTGATTATTTCCTTTGCTTGAATCCAACGACTTTCGTCCCGACAGGCTTCAAGGAAATCATGACCGGCCCAGGTCATTCGAAAAATTGCATAACCCTCAGGTAGGACGGTTCCCAATCCAAAGTATATTTTTCCTTCAATCAATCCAGCATTTTCCAATAAATAAACATTATAAGCAATTTCCTCCTTAGGATACTCTTTAATTTTCAGGTCCGTTAGAGGTTTATTGTCGTTGTATGCCTCAATATTCAACAAAATTTCTCTTATTAAATCCAAATCTCGTTTCATGCGGATACCTCTTGGCGAACATCAATTTTACCTGTTACAGCAGAAGAGATAAGAGTGGAGCGGTACTCTTGAAGTAATGTGATTGAATCCTGAATTTTTTTAAGTTGAATTTTTTCTTGATTAGTAATCGAATCAATATGTTGGACTATTTGCTTTTGCTCTTCGTCAGGAGGTACGATCGAGGATATTCCAAGAAAAGCTTCAGGATATAATCTCAAACGGGAAGTCCAAATCCCTTTAGAATATCTGGTAATTTCACATGTAAATTGTGGTGTTCGATAAAAATAATCGAAATATTTCGGGAAATAATTTTGGATGAGCCTATAAACATTATAGGATGGACTTACAATACCATCACATTGGCAAAATCCTAATGCACCAGTAAAAGCCCACATAGTATTAATTGCCAAATCGTTTCTTCCACATTTTTTATAACCTTCAAGGGTTTCCGCCATGAACATGTTCACTTCTTTTTCAGAACGGGGTGTCACACCGGTTATATGTGACACAGTTAAAAGTTCTTCATCACCGAATTTTGATCGATCATCTATTTCGGTAAAAAGCCATTTGTTTCTTAAAATAGTCCAATGAGCAGGGATTTCTCCATAAGAAGGGATACCCGAATCCTTCATCTTTGCATTCGGGTCAAGCCCCTTGGTCACCACATGGCTGATGAGTGCTGCCCGCTTCTCCCGCAGCAATTCGATCTGCCGCTTCTTCTTCACAATCAGGGCATCGATGTGGGCGGTTTCGCGATCCAGAAAGGCGGCGATGGCGTGTTGTTCGGGGAGGGGGGGTAATCCTATTGATAATTCGTGTATGTAATTCCTGTTCAATGTCCCAACAACACTGCCGGAACTAATACTTTTCAAGTCAATAATTTTTAAGAGGTAAAATATGAAACGCGGGAATGCATTAACAAATTTTTTTATATAAATCGCAGTGTTATGAGGCCAAAAATCTGATTCGATGTAATTTACTTCTCCAACACTTCCACTTCTTCCAATTGTTATACCTGGACCCAAAGTTTTGAATTCATTGTGATATCCAATAATCCCATTTGAACCACAAACAGGAAAATGACCTTCAATGAATTTGGTTGAATCTAAATCATAACCTCTTTGAAGATATATTGCATTTTTGATTCGTTTTATATCCCACCCCTCCGGCACCTCGCCCAGCCGTTCTGTTCCCGATGGTTTGTATTTCGGATAACGATTCCAGTGACTCACGCTAGCACATCTTGTTGGATATCAATTTTTCCTATAACAGCTGCGGAGATGATAGCGCTTCGGTATTCATGGAGCTTATCAAGGCTTTCCTGTATTTTCATTATTAGCTTGTTAGAATGACCATTTTCAATATCAAGATAAGCTGATATTTGACACTGTTCATTCTTTGGGGGTCTTGGTAATTTGACTTTTTTTAAATCATCATATGAGATTCGGAGCCTATGCGCTAAAATTCCAGTGCCAATTCCTTTTAGGCTTTCCTGGAATTCTTTCGAACAAAACAAATTTGCATAATAATTCTTATCTATCGATCCATCTCTCGGATACAACACGTAATATTCGATACTTGCCGCACCGTATTCCTTTGAAATGCCAACCGACCCAATTATAATATTCATTCTATTAAGGACGATATCTCCAGGATATATGATCTTATATTGCTCAATATTTTCTGATTTTTTATTCCCTGCAGCACTTCTTTCTTCGTAATTAATTACCCCTACGTTGCGAACAACAGATAGAATGTTTTCTGTTTTAGGACCAATGTTAAATTCATATCTTTGGACTAAAAGTCCTCGGATAGACACTAAATCCCAATGTTCCGGCACCATCCCCAACCACTCAATCCCCGAATCCTTCATCTTTGCATTCGGGTCAAGCCCCTTGGTCACCGCTTGGCTGATGAGCGCTGATCGCTTCTCCTGCCGCAGTTCAATCTGGCGCTCCTTCTTTGCAATGAGATCATCAATGCGGGCGGTCTCACGATCGAGAAAGGCGGCGATGGCGTGTTGTTCGGGGAGGGGGGGTTTTACAATGAGAATGTTTTCGAGTTTAGAGTTCGCTAGTTCTTTGAATGTTGCACCTTGTCCCCATGATTCGAGTTCAGGTTTGCATGTATAATATAAATAGTAAAAAAATTTTCTATCTCTGTCTTCTTGACTTATCTTAAAAACCAGACTTTTACACCCTTGGTTTGTACACATCTCCCGATTAGCTATTTTTATATACCCAATAGGGGCTCGGGTGGAAATAATCAGGCTTCCTTCAGGTACTAATGAAGTTCCACAACTCATGTAACCTTTGGAAGTTATCATTCTTTGTGAATCAAATATGGTATCCTGTTTGGATTTACCTAGATCTTCAGGAGTAACCCACGGTATGTCTCCTTCCCAGTATTCCATTTCAGTACTTTTAGGTGTCGAACCGTTAACAACGTTGAAAAGACGTTTTGTAGTGAGAACAATCCAATCAATTGGCACATCGCCCAACCATTCCACTCCAGATGGTTTATACTTCAAATAACGACGCCAACGGATTGAATCTGAAGACTCCTCGATAAAAGCGGGGGCTGTCATGCCAGAATCTCCTTGATTATCTTCTGGATGGCCTGTGCATCAATCGCCCCTTGTGGAGTGTCGGAGGTGATAATGAGGGTTGCTCGTTCCCCGCCACCATCTTCAAGAGTTTTCACCCCATGATTTTTATACCAATCAAAGGTCTCTTCCCAGCGACGTTTATATCCAGGATCACCCAGCATTCCAAGGTGCTCCCAGAGATACATAGTTCCGCTTGCGTCGTCTTGTATTGTGAAATCGGGAAGTCGGAGCGTCCCGTCTCCTCCAAGAAATTCATTCTCATACTCTGCTTTTACTCCAGCGGCAAACAGGGCATCATCAATGATGACTTCCGATTTCGATCGCACCATGATGCCCCTTGCTGTTCGATGAATGAGCCGCTGCTCATAATAGCGGGACGGTTTCTTACCCTGGGGATCTCTCTCTTCAAGAATATTCGGTGGAACAAAGAGATTGGTAATCCGTGATGCAGTCGCAGAAGACTCTGCAGAAGTATAGTTGCGTAAATCCTGCAGCGGTCCCTGGTGGAGAATAATAATACGTTTCCGTTGTCGCGTAAGAGCAGTATAGAGCAACTCCCTACTCATAAGCTGACTTTCACCGGGGATAACGAGAAAAGTAAGATCAAACTCACTTCCTTGAGCCTTATGAATGGTGATGGCATATGCCAGTTCGAGGAGAGCATCATCTTCACCTATATCCCTTTCTGAATAACTATAGTCATACCCTGGCTGCGAAGAAAATTCGACTTTTGTACGCCACGGTTTTTCCTCTTTTGCATTCCTCGCGGGAATATATTCTCCAATAACTATACCAATTTCACCATTTGCCACATAGTTGAGAGCTCCCTCCTTGGGATAAACAAATTTACGGGGATGGTTCGAGATATTGATCACTTTATCCCCATAGACAATCTCATCGATACCCATCGGCTTTGTTATCTTTGCGCCATATTTTCTATGTCCGCGTGCCCAATCGATCACCTGCTGGCGGAATCCTTTCTGAACAAGACGATTAATACCTCGTGATCCGATAGCAACATTTCTGAAGGGGGTGAGAATCTGCCAATCCTCGGCATGAATACCGGCACCTCTTCTGAAATACATATTGCCATTGAATTCCGAACCGCCATTCCTCTGTTCAAAGCCATTCCGATCATCAGGTCCGGAGAGCTTCATCTCTTCGACAAGGATTTGGATCAACAAGGATTGAAGTTCTTCGGGCTTGTCCCATTGAATACATCGAATCCGATCGAGGGATTTGCCGGATGTAATCTTTGACCAGATATCATCTTCACCAGGTGCAAGCAGGCGCGAACTGAACCATTTCGCCAGTTGAATGTCTCCAAGATTCTCTCCAATCTGCCTGCGTTGAATAGTGAGTTCAGCATAACCCTGCCCAATCCGATACTTCTTGCCTTCAATACCCTCCGGTGTCAATTGGCTGACAATATCAACAAAAGGCCGACCTGCACCAATGGGGGGGAGTTGGCTGGGATCACCACAGAGAATAAACCGTTCAACACCTTTTAATCCATTAAAAACCGATGCAAGCATCTCTTCGGTAAGCATCGAAGACTCATCGATAATTACGGTCTTCGCACCCTCGAATCGCTTCTCCTCATTCATTACGTACTGACCAGTAATCCCATTATAACGGCCAGTTGGAGCAAGGAACTGGGCGATAGTTTTTGCTTGAATCCCACATTTCTGGCCAAGTCGTACACGAGCCTTTCCTGTTGGAGCAAGGAGAAGAATGCCTCCTGACGAAATGGATGGGTGGGAACAAAGAGATGCAAGAACCGTTGTCTTCCCCGTTCCTGCAGGTCCAATTAACACGGAAAATCGGGACGCAGCTATCTCGGCCAATGCCTGCGATTTCTCTTCCCTGGCTTGTTCTTCTTCAAGAGTATCTGATGACGATTCTAGGGATTTTTCGAGAATCTTGGCCCAATCGGCGGTAATATCGAACCTTTTCCCTTTTACCCGTTTCAGAACTTCATGCCGAATGAGTTCACCTGTATTTTTATAACGACGCAGTTGTAACGAAGCTGTTCCATCCGCCATTCTCTCTCTAATTACTTCGGGAAGAAGAGCATCGCCAATGATGTCAAACAAGTCTCCATCAACCGGACACTGGGGTTCAATCGGAAGATTACGGAGGGACATGATTACATGATTTCTTGGAAGGAGGGTGTGACCTTCCATGACATTCTTTTCCAGTTCAAAAATGGTCAATGAACGGACTCTCCTCGGATCGAGAGGACCTTCAAGGGCTGATGGATCCGGAATTGGATGTTTATTCAGAATAATCGGGGGAGGACATAATCCCCTATCTACGGTCCAGAGGGAAATTGGGTCACTACTTTCTGAATCATTTCGAGTATCAGCAAAACGATCAGACTCATAAATAAAATAGGGATTTGATAGAATATCTACATCTGAACAACAAATTCCTCTCTCTCCACGCTCTTCCTGAACAAAAAATCTCTTGGCCTGGCTGTTGGTGATCTCGAACCGGGAGAGCAGTTTGAGCAACGCGAGTCGTTCAGATTTGATATTTTTCCATTTTGATTGTAAGGTTGGGGTAATCTCCTTGGCAATGTTCTTTGAAAGGTTTCTCGGATCTTTAAAGATTTCATCGATAACAAGCCATGGATCTTCATTTTCTTTAAGAGTAGAGGAGATATGATGGGCAACCATGACACCATGATTAATCCCAAATGCTGAAAGAGCAGCCCCTATTCCAGGATATGCCCCACGATATTTCCATAGCTCGGAAAGTCGTTCATCGATCCAATGGAGTGGGCCAGTTAATGGTTTATCGAGAATTTCATTTGCTCGCTCCAAGGATTCCTTACACGATAGAAGTGCAGCTATTGCCCCGTCATGAGTAACATGTTCCGATGCATAGGCAAATTCACTCCTTCGGTCTTCGGGAATCAAAGCAACAAAATTGGACGTATCAATACTGGAGTCTGTTTCAGCTATTTTGAGAATCTCATGATAGGGTAAGATAAAACCATCTTTCAAATCCGGTCTGATCGAATGCTCAATTGAAACATCCCAGAGAAATGAGCGGATGTTTTTCGATGATTTTGTATCATAATTGTATTCGGTCGGTTGACCAACAGACTTCACCCTCCCTGCTCCGACCAAAACCCAATCCCCTTCATCAAGAAGAGGAGTCTGTTTTGCATAAAAAAAACAAAGCGACTTAAGTGGTTCAATAGCACTAAAAAAACAATCCAATAGGGCTTTCTGATTCTCTCCAGCTTGGACCCATCCACTTTTCTCTAACCATCCAGGCTCGGTTGGTTCCCTCTCTTGGGAAACGTCAATTTCATGTAACTTTGCAATATCCCACGCAAATTCCCTTCTCATCCACCGGAAGGGAACTGCAGCAGCCGAATAGGGAGGGTGCCGGTAGGGAGTGGGTAAAATATGTTTGTGTGTTGAACTACTCTTCGAATAGGGGTGGGATACCATTCGAGTATACTCAAATGGTGCCATAAACATACTCCGTTCGGGAACACATGGAGGCCATTCTTCGGGAGGAATATCACAAATATTTTTCCCGGAATTCTGGGATTCTAAAACATCCTCTCTCTCCTCTCTGATTCGCTTTAAAATTAAACAGGCACTATTGTTGAGGGGTTTTGTGCATAATCCTCCAGTCCATCCATTATCATGCCATGGTACACGGACTGAGAGATGCTGAATTGAGAGCTTTGGGGTAGGAAGAGAAGTCATAGCATCTCCTCACTCCGTTCGATAAGTGCATGTTCAGATTGTCTGATAACAATATTATTTTCAATCAGTAAATTGACCAGCTGGACGCCATTCATGAGCCCGACCGGTGTTGCACCTTGAGAATCCTTCCCGACGGTATAAACTGCATCGAGCACAGTCATTTTACCACTTCTTTTAATAAAATCTCAATTTCCGCCTCGATCTTCCTCAAATCAGCCTCAATCTCTTCAAGAGGCCGTGGCGGCACATACTTGTAGAAATACCGGTTGAAATTGATCTCATACCCGATTTTTGTCTTGCTCTCATCGACCCAGGCATCCGGCACATGAGGAAGGACTTCTCGTTTCATGTACTCAGTAACATCTTCCTTAAGGGGGACATTCTCATAATCACGGAGTTCAGGATCCGGCTCCGGATTGCCCTTTGAATCGAGACAAACATCTGCCGTGTCATCAGATTCCGAGAGTGAATCAAGAATTTCCTTGAAAAGAGGAGTTGAAATTGCCAGATTTGCTTCTTTAAAGGCATTCTTGAGAATCTTCGAAAAGGATTCCCGGTTCTTTACCAGGCCCATCTCTTTCAAAGATTGCAGCACGGTCAGAATTGCATCCTGCTGTCGTTTTCCCGAGGCTTCCTCATCCGCAATCTCCTTTGCATCTTTCCGTTTTTTGCTGACCGCCAGTTCAGAAAATTTGCTGCCTTCCTTTACCCGGGCTAATCGTTCATAGGTTATCGCAAAATTCAACTGGAGTGGCCGTTCAACCGTGATACGACGGTATCCGAAATCGGTATTATCAAAAATCCTGACAAAATCGTTTTCCTTATAATCTCCATAGAGTTTTGTAATCTGGTCCCTCTGTTCATCGCAGACCTCGTTTCGTTTATTTCCAAGACTCTTCCGCATCTTCTTGAAAAACGTGGTGCCGTTGACGAGTTGGATCTTCCCTTTCCGGTGCTGTTCCTTCCGGTTGGTCACAATCCAGAGATACGTCGAAATACCCGTATTGTAAAAGAGTTGATCAGGTAATGCAACAATAGCCTCCAGCCAGTCATTTTCGATTATCCACCGACGGATTTCACTCTCACCTGACCCGGCCGATCCCGTGAACAGAGGAGATCCATTGAACACAATAGCAAGCCGAGTTCCCCCGTCTTTCACTGACTTCATCTTACTGATCATATGCATCAGGAACAGGAGTGATCCATCACTGATACGGGGAAGTCCCGGACCATAGCGACCTCCAAACCCTTCCTCCTCATGCTCCTTTTTAATCTTCGGCTGTTGAGGTTTCCATTCGACGCCGAAAGGGGGATTGGCAAGCAGGTAATCGAAGTTCTTTCCTCTGAAGAAATCGTCTTTAATACTATCCCCAAAATGAATATTATCGAGGTTCTGACCTTTGATCATCATGTCAGAACCGCAGACTGCGTATGCCTGCTCGTTAAAATCCTCACCAAATAATTCAAGTCGTGCGTCAGGATTCAGTTCATGTACATATTCATCAGAAACAGAAAGCATGCCTCCCGTACCACATGCAGGATCATACAACGTTTTGATAATGCCCCGTCGTGTGAGAATATCCCCATCGGGAATAAAGATCAGATTCACCATCAGACGGATGACTTCACGAGGAGTGAAATGGTCACCGGCCTCTTCATTACTGGCTTCATTGAATCGTCGGATAAGCTCTTCAAAAATATATCCCATCTCAATATTTGAGACTACATCGGGATGGAGATCGATATCATCGGCGAATTTTGAAATAATAAGATAAAGGCGGTCATGTTTATCGAGCTTCTCGATCTCTTTTTCAAATCCAAATTTTTCGATGATATCACGAGCGTTACTTGAAAAACCTTTGATATAGGCAGTAAGGTTGGCTGCAAGATTGTTGGGATCATCCTTCAGTTTTTTGAACGTGAATTTACTTGTATTATGGAACTGGTGTCCTGATACCTGGTTCAGAATAGGATCAAGATTCTGGACTTTCCCCCCCCTCATCGACACATATTTTTCCAGGACATTGTCTTTTGTCGGCTCCAGAACACAGTCCAGCCGCCGAAGGACCACAAGAGGAAGCATCACATCTTTGTATTGGTTAGGTTTGTAAGGTCCTCTGAGTAGCTCAGCTATCGACCAAATGAAATTGATTTTATCATTGAAATTGTTCATTTTTGACCACCTCAATCGTTTTTTAAAAGTAAAGACTAGGTTGAATTGATATTTCTTCAGACAAGAAAAATATTGTGAATTTTTCATCGGAATTCATTCGATCAATTAAGGTTCATCACTACAAACGGTAACTATCCGAAAAATTATAAAAATGTTACAATTATCCCCCAAAAAAATACTAGATCTTCAAGGTAATTTGAAAATCATTCCCCTTTTACACCGGTGAACATTCATTCCGCAATTTTTATCGTGGTCTACTTATAAGCACTCACCTTATCGAAGTGAACAGTCAAGGTGGAGTGATTATTTTTCATGTGGCAATTTCGAAAACTGGGGGAAGGAGAGCCAGAACGATCCCCCCATGAGGCAGAATTTTTCAATGTAGGAGACCTCGACGCATCTGCAGCACTGATTCGGGAGGCAATTCAAAATTCGCTTGATGCACGACTGAACGGAAACGAACCGGTACATATCCGAATCTCCCTCAATTCAGAACCCCGGTCGGGAAGAAATTCCTATTATTCCGAATTGCTTGATCATGTTAAAAGTTGTGAATTCAAGCTTGACAGTGCCCTAAAAGGTCCTTTTACCTATCTCATCATCGAAGATTTTGGTACACGAGGCCTCGATGGACCGATCTCCCGGACCGAGGTTACCGGTGACAAGAAAAGCAACTACTACAACCTCTGGTGGCGAGAAGGAATCTCGAAGAAGGAAGGCCGGGATGCAGGACGATGGGGGCTTGGAAAGACCGTCTTTTTTGTCTGCTCAGAACTGCGATCATTCTGGGGGTATACCGTACGGCATGATGACAATCGTCATCTTCTTCTTGGAAAAGCCCTCTTGAAATCACATATCCATGACGGTTCCCATTACGATTACTATGGCTATTATTGCGTGGGAGAGAATCAACCGATTGAAGATCCAAAACAAATCGCCACCTTCAAGAATCGGTTTCGCATTTTCCGAAACGACGAACCGGGACTTTCCATCGTCATTCCTTTCCCCATTGCAGATATATCTCGCGATAATCTCCTGAAAGCTTCCATCCAGCACTACTTTTATTCAATTATCAAAGGGTTATTGACGATCGACATCTGCCAGAATGATACGATTCTCAGCCTCGATAAAAAGACGATCTTTGACATTGCCCATGATATCGATTGGAAAGGAACAACGTGGGAGCATCATCCCGTATCAAATCTTTTGTATTTCATCTATAATTCGGTCAAAGCCACGGAGGAACATTTTTTCACCTTGCAAGAGTCGAACCCTCCAAAAATTTCTGATACCTTATTCGGAGAAGACCTGGAAGGAGCACGGGCATTATTCTCCGAAGGAAAACTGGTCCCGATAAAAGTCCCCGTGCAGATACAACCAGTTTCGGGAGAGAAGATAAAATCCCATTTCAAAGTCTTCATTCAAAAGGATGAACAATTGCAGAGAGTTGAGGAATTCTATATCCGATCAGGGATATCCATCTCGGAAATCAGATTGTTGAGAGGAGTGAACCTGAGAGCGCTCCTTACGGCCGAGGAAGAACCTGTTGCTCGGTTCCTCGGAGACTCTGAATCTCCCGCTCATACTGATTGGAAAGAACGATCAGAAACATTCAAACAACGATACCATAATGCCGTCTCTACGCTCCGATATATTCGAACAAGTCTGCGGGATATCACTCCGATACTCAATGTTCCTCCTCCAGGAGTGGATCCTGATTTTCTTAAAGACATCTTCTATGTCAGGGAAGAACAGGGAAAAGCAGCAGGAGACAATCCTGTTTCTACCATCCCACCAGATCTTCAAAAATCGGTCGGAGTCTTCTCAATTACTTCTCAAGATGGAGGATTTCGATTATCATTGGCGGATAAACAGACATTTGAACCCTTTACTGCACGAATTGAAGTTGCTTATGACACAAAAAAAGGCAATCCCTTTGCCCGATACGATCCCTGGGATTTCAAATTTGATACCTCGAATACCGGATACGGAAAAATCATCCCTCGGGTGAAAGGAGCACAGATCAAAAAAATGGAATACAATATGCTCTTGCTCTCCATCGAAGATCCCAAATTCGAATTAAAAACCGCAGGCTTTGATAAAAACCGTGACTTGGTTGTTGCTGTCAAGAAGGTGAGTGCATGAAGCGGCATCTGAACTATACCGCACGACAGAAAATTCCCGCAAAGCAGATCAAGATAGATCTTCATCGTGAAAATGGATCCCTCAAGTCGTTTGATGCATCGGTAAACCTGTCGGGCTTGGAATTACCTTTTGATGCTAAAGTCTTCATTGAGGCATATTATCGAACTGATAGAAAACGATTCGATTTTGGCACGGTCAGCAATATTGCCACCCCCGAATCAACCGATTTAAGCGATCTGGGAAATCTTGATAATCTGAACTTTCGAATAAAAATTGTCGATCAAACTACGAAATATGGCCTTATCCTTGCCGAAGCAGACAAAATAAAACCTCATTCAGAAGGAGATGAGGAGGACCAGATTCGTTCCATCCTTGCAACAGAGTTCAACTGTGATCTCGGGCATCAAATTTGGCGAATCAATTACGCTGCCGAATCACCAATCATAGAATTTAACAAAAATGTCCCAAACATTCGATCGCTTGCAAAGACCGATCCCGTATTTTTCTTCCATGTCTATCCACAAGTCATTCGAGAGATACTCCACTATCTTTTCTTTGTGGAAAAATTTGATCCAGAAGATGCTCAAGAAGAATGGTATAAGAATTGGTTTAATTTCGCCAAATCCATCTACCCTGAATCCAGCCCGGAAAAATTGACTGACATTACACCTGAAACATCACAGGATATTGTCGATTGGATAGACAATGTGGTCAACGAATTTTGTTTGTCTGAAAATAGAAAATGGGACAAATTCTTAAAAACCGTTGATCAAGGGGAGCCAGAATGACAAATCTTCGAGTATTAACTCCAATAGGGACAAAGGAATTTGCCGATTTTATAGTGAATTTGAAAAAAGATAGTAGCATTTCACCTCCTACACACCTCCTCGAAGAGGCTCCCTATTCTAAGCAATTCAAAGAAATCGAGATAGAACAGAGGACCTTCGCAACACGACTTGAATTGGGTGAATATCTGCTCAATTGTCTGGAACCGATTCCTCGAGATACATTAATTGAGAACGAAGGATTATGGAACTGGCTCTCGCTATTCTGGTTTGACCAGCTTGTCCCCGTTGATGCTACTGGGAAAAGAAAGGTAGGGGAAATAGCTCGATATGTATATAATTCACATTACCGAACTTTTTATCGGCATCTGGTAGCCGCATCATGGGATATTTATTCACGCTATGGAGCACAGTCAAAGATTTTTCTTTCGACTTCGCTCGATATTAACAACAAATTTATTCGTGAATTGGCAAGCCGTCAAAATCTCATATCCAATGGCAATCTGATTGACGTGGTTCAGATATTATATTGGCGAGAAGATGGAAAATCGAGGGAAGGAATAAAGAGGGGGGCGGTAAGTAAGAAACAACCGGGAAATTTATGGAGGCTCATTGCAGTTCTTAATCAATTGGATACGACCTATGATCTCTTCGATATGAGTCCCAATGATATCCTTAGGCTGCTTCCAGATGAATTCAATTCTTGGAAACCTGATCAAGTGGTAAAGAAGAAATCAAGATTCGCTATGTTTCGATAATTACTGATAAAATGAAGACAGATCGAGATTCCATTAACGTTTTCAGAAAAGTCTGGCCTCACATCTGTTCCGAGTGCCGAGAGGTCCTCGGTTCAGAACTTCATTATCAGGCAATCATGTATCGGTGTTTTCGCGAATTTGGGAATGTTCCCCTTCAGCAAATTGGGATGAATGTGAAAATATGGGTCGATAATCCCATTACTACTCTATTTCAGGAATTAGATAAACGAAAACACCCAAACTTTCAGGGAGGCTACGAACCAATCCCAGACATCGTTTTGTTTTCACCGGAAATTGAGGGAGATTTTAGGAGGAGAAACCGGGAAAATACTCTCCGCCATATGCTCATGGCAATCGAGGTGAAGGCATCAGAGAGGGAGAATGCCCGATTAAGACCCGGGGAAATCATAAGGGACCTTGAGAAACTGAAAGCGTTCCAGAATGAGGCCTCCCGGAGGAGATCATACTTCGTGCCGACCATGATTATTGTTGATACCGCACCGGAAGAGAATGAAAAGATGCTGGCAAGTTCACTTGAAGAGGTTGCCTACCACGCTGAGAAGCTGAATGTTGGTCTGTTTTACCTGAATTCTGATGAGGATAAGAGGTGGGAATGGGATACGTCGAAGTTGAGTATTTAGGATAGTCTCTTGAAAATACATCATGAAACTGTTACGATACTCCCTCCAGGAATATACTGTTCACTATTAGTAGAATTTCCATCTTGCGAGCGATCATCACCCTGGGTTTGCAACCTCAGAATACGCAATAGGTTATCAATAGTATGCTAGAAGGCAGGGGGTATCGATTGGCATCACATCGATACCATATCTCGATCTTAAAAGTAATCCAAAGAGTTTTTCCTCATTCTAACGCTTAACCTTCGCTTGATAATTCTTATCGTAGCCTATTGGTAAGCTCTCCTCGTAGCTTTAAATGTGGAATCCTATTCGGTTCAACGATCTTCCTGACTGGCTCAAAAGAGAGTGGAATTCAGATAATTTTCAAATAAAAACGAAACTGGTAAAGGTGTACCACGATGAATCTATTTCCTATAAAGTTCTTTTTTCCCGGGATAGAACAGGTAATCTTCACATTCGATGCTGGAGGAGATATACTCGCTCAAAGGTTCAATCATCTTACGGCTCGCCAGAACAGAACACAGTGTTAACCCTCATTATTATCGGAATAGTGTGTATTGTCGGTATTTTTGTCTTGTTTCAGTTGAACAGCCGAGTTCCCCCACCATCAGAAAATTTAGGAGGAGCCCCAATTCCCACAATACCTACCAATGTCCCCTCTCCTACTAATCCGATTGCAAATCCTCTATCCACACCCGAGTGTGTGGTCACGTCATCAAGCCAAACGCCTGTTCCCGTATCGACCATCCGTACTTCAAATGCGATTCGATACCAGAACCCACAAAAATATGAGGTTTTCTATGAAATGAGACTCTTTAATACAGGATTTGAACCTGGGAAGGTCAAAATATACCAATTTAGACCTATGGAATGGGAAACTCAAAGAGATATCACCATTGAAGACATTTCACCCCTTCCGACAAAACAGTCAATGGATAATTTTGGAAATGGGATGTATTACTGGGAAATAAAAAACAGTCCAAAAATCGGGGAGAGCATATCTTTCGCCACAAGATTCACCATCACAGCTTATGAGATAGAGTCAACGATAAATCCCGCCGATGTACAACCTTACAACACTGAAAATGCTGAATACCAATTCTATACTCGATCTGATCGGTTTATCGAAGCAGATGATCCAAAGATAATTCAACTTGCTAATCAGGTGGCAGGTACAGAAACGAATCCATATCAGATTGCACATTCCTTCTACGATTATATTATTGACACATACCACTACGAACTTACCGGAAGAGGGTTGCTCGGAGCTAAATCATTCATGGAGACGGGGAAAGGAGAATGCGGAGATTATACCGCGTTATTTGTTGCCCTGTGCCGTTCCAAGGGTATTCCCTCACGACCGATTGTTGGGTATTGGGCAACCTCGGGACTGAATCAAACCCATGTGTGGGGTGAAGTTTACATCGAGCCTTTCGGTTGGATTCCAGTTGATCCAACAGTTGGGCAATCCCAGACAACATCACGTGACTATTATTTTGGAAATATTGACAATCGTCGTGTAATCCTCAATAAAAATTACAATATAATCCTTGAGCCAGCTTCTCCAGGTAATATTCCTGCTCCCTTCCTCCAGGGGCCGTTATTATACTGCGAGGGAAGGAGGGACCTCACAAAACTTACTATTGAGCGATCAAAATGGATGGTAGTAAGCATGTCATGACATCAAACATACTCGGATTCATTGGCATCTCTACGCAGCTTTCTCATGAATAAGCATCAGTGCTGCGGCGTTAGCTTTCATGCAATTTCCCTATTTAAGAACAATATCTCTTTCTCATCATGATTCGAAATTCTACTTGTAATTTATACAACAATATTAGTACGGATAATATCCTACAATATTGCCCGCAGGAGAATACTGACAAACATAGACTGTTCGATACGTTGAGTGTGGGGCACTTCCGCAACCGCACTCCGTTGTTGTTTTCCAGATTATTTGTGTATAATGACCTACATCCCCCCAATATGTTGTATCACTTGCGTCGTTTCCAAATGGAGCATAAACGAAATGCGATTTTTCCGAACCCCATGCATCAATTGCCGATGTCCATGAAGGTTGCCCAGCAGCAAGATTTTCCCCATACAATCCGCCACTATGTTCGAACAAATTATTGTCCCCAAGATGGTCAGCATAACTCTGAGCGCTTGCAGCTAAAGTTGAAGACCATTTCAAATTAGGAATATTTTTTCCATTAACCGTATTGCGATAGTAATTGTGTCTGTTTAGGATTTCCGTAATCGGAACTTCGGCATCCTCACTATAAATTGCGAACGCTTGTTGACCGTTTTGATCGGCTGTATATCTACTATCCTGGTGTTTGGAATTCGGTGAATAACTTAATTCGGTCAAATGTTCCGTCATCAATGATCCTGTAGAGGATACAATGATGGGCATTATGGCTCCAAGCAAAAAGAGTGAAGATAAACAAACAAGAGTAAAGGTAGATACTTTCCAACGATTTTCTTTATTCCAATGAATCGCCTCAAAAAATATCAAATACACGATTCCAGGAATCGAAACACCAAATGAGGCAATCCAATAGGAAATAGGAGTGAAATTCAAAATAGACAATGGATTCGTATTTTCAATAAAGAGAATATTCTCTAATAAAACAATGCAGAAATAAAGAATAGAGAGATATCCAGCATATTTTGAGTAGCGATTTGGTCTAACCCCTAGACCATTTAATAAAAACAGACCGAATATAATCAAGCCAAGAACTACCGATATCAGAATAGACACGCTATCAAGAGATTCCAGATTAAAATAGATAAAATGCGGATAAATATTCTCAAATATTGTTTTTCTATCCATAATTGGAACAAAAATGAGAAATATTCCTGTAATTATTGCGGTAATTAAAGCGGGAATGTTTTTATGGTAATATCGTGTTGGCTTCCATCCTGTTTTTCTTGGTTTCAGTTTGTAATGCCATTTAATTTTACATGGGCTGTCTCCTCGAATTTCAAAAGGAATTCTAAATTTTCTCAGTTCCGAATGCCTTCTTTTGGCCATTCTCCATAATCGATGACGGATAGCCTGCCTTTTGATATGACCAATTCTCCCCTTTCTTCTACAAATATTATGAGATGTATCAACAGTTACCCAATTCACTTTATACCAGAGGGCTTCATCATCCTGGATATATCGTACAAAATCAGCAATATCCCGCAGAGCTTTATCCGTGTGAATTTTGGGTTTCATTTGAATTGTTGACTCTACTATTAGATTAGCTCAAATCAGCAGTCTGATAGAGCCGCCCAGCGTTCCAGAAGCTTCCCGGTTGCCACATAAAATGATTGTTGGGTTTCATTTCATATCGTGAGAGAAATTCGAGCGGCAATACGTGAGATTTCACAAAATTCAAGGGTACCACAAACATTTTACCTGGTTTATCTGGAATTCCCCCCAGTCCTATCACGATGTAGACCGGAATTTTTTCTTCATCCTCAAATCGCTTATAGCGAGGCATCTGATAGGCTTTGCACCATTCTATCATTTCTGAGTTATATCGATCCGATCGGAACTTTGCTTCAATAGCGAATTTCTCTCGGGAAGGAATAAACCGAAGAATAAAATCGGGATCAAGATTATTCTCATTATAATGACTGTCGGGTCCCTGAATGGGAGAAGTCATTTTGAAAATCGAAAAATTCTTTACATCAAACTTTTTTAAAACAAATTTTTCAAATTTCTCTCCTTTTTCGATACGTGAATAATAATAAGTCTTTTTTGCCTTGTTATGGGAATTATTAAAATATTTTTCAGCATCCTCTGAAATTGAACATCTTTTCCGTTTGAGGTCGAGATAAATAATCAAGGCATCAATGATACTATAGACGTACGTCAAACTTGCTACAATTAGAATATTTGAATTATTTGGATCATCCAAATACCAATACCAGCTAATCATTAATCCAAAAATCCAGATGATAAAAATTGCAGTCTTTTCTTTTTGATCATTCTGGTATTGTACTAATCCGGGAATTAAAATCGCAAAAATATGGTCTTTCCTGATAAGATTATTATTTTTCATTCGCGTTCTAGATCTCAAAATTTAAAATGAAATTAATTCGTACACTGAATTTTAAACGGATCGTTACATTCTAAAAAATGTTATTCAAACTCAATTGGGTATGTTAAAGCGACTCTTCTCTGGTTATTACCCCAATATATCAGGGATTTGGCCAAATTACACCTTTGTATCAGTGAAGTCTCTACACGAAATCGCAATCACAACCTTTTTATGATGAATCTCCTGATTGCTGATGAAGTTTTAGTCGATCGGTTCCCCCTTCATAAAATCGGAGATCCCATGGCCCAACATCGCAAGGTGTAGGGGTTTTATGGAGGGAATTAATGTGAACCCCCTTGATACTCTATATAGGAATGGCATCGAGATACTCGGAATATGACTCCCCCTCTTCCGTGCAGTATTGAAAAGAACGGAAAGAACAATCCCGCATTACCAAAGGATACGAGGAATTGCACATTACAATTTAAAGCGAGAATATGAAGCGACATATTTTTCTCTCTTCAAAAAATTCGAAATAGTATGAATCTATCAAATAATCATCGAATCATTTTTATCATCTCAATTTTTTTATTTGTCATAGTATCAGGGTGCGTTTCTGAGAGTCCGAGAGATCACAATATCACTACCATCAAACAAATCGTCGAAGAGTATCATGAAAGTCATTCCTATATCGACTCGGATGTATATGTTTGCGGCGACATGGCACGTGATGTCTGGAATATAGTGAAAACTCAAGAGATAAACGCAAAGATCGTCGTTGGAATGTAGATAAAGATATTACGTCGATTTCAGAAGCAACTCATGCCTGGGCGGATCAATTTCAGGTTTTCGATACTGGAATACCATGAGTCGAACAAGACACATTTCGGTCGAAACTGACGTTCTTCTGCTGCATGTATCATATCCTGAAATGATCATTTTTATTCTTCCCATCCGTGTTAGGATGATAGATCCGAAAATCAATGGGAACAATCGCTGATCCATCCGTCCAAATCATCGAGATCAGGTTAATGCCTTGAACAACCCGGTTATGTTTCCCGCTCCAGTGCCGGGTCACCAGTTCGATCCGATGTGAATATGGTTTGTCTAATGTGCTGTCGTCAATGACCAGTACGCCTTCGTCTTGCAGGATTAACTGTTTAGCTTCGGTATAGAACGCCTCCGTATGGTGAGGCTGCCTCTCCAATAACCGCTTAACGGAATCGTGAGCTATTGCTTCTGATTCGTTGGATAAACACCGGGATGCTTCTTCCGAACAAGTGCATGCTTGGTATGTCGCGATGAGAAAGTTGATGAAATTGTCACTGGTGCATTTTGCTGGATTCACGTTTGCTTGATCTCCATTCGGGCTTGCTATGCCAAGAATTGGGCTTTTTAGATCTTAATACAAAGAATGAAATTTGTATATGATTTGTTGAAATAGTATTGGGGATTCTATCATAACAAGTAAGATCAGGCTTTGTTCAAGGGAATTATATGAAGAAATCTTTATAACCCCCCATGAGGTTCCAATCTTATTATATGGCTGAATTAAATGATTCGCTTAATCTTCAGGAAAATGAAAAAAACGAAATCAAACGAATGAAAAGCGCTTTGGATAATAGAGCGTTATTTAATTATATTTTCAGTGGGGAGTTGAAGAAATTATATGCCACGGTTTATCCTGATTATAAAACACTGATTCTTAAAAAAAATCCGACGTATTACCGAAAAGAATCGGCAATCGCGATGGATTATTCTATGAAGGATACTAATCCAGTGATTGTTTTTTTAAATCCAAGTATAACTCAGGAAGGGCAATTTATCGAATACACAGGAATGTCAACTCAAATATTTCTGGAGAAATTAAATAATGATGAGATTATTCCAACAAGAGATTATTATTATAGATATACCAATGTTGAATACTCTAATAAATTTTACATGGATTTTTTTAAGGAATGGAATAAAAAAGCAAGTGATAGACCTCCAGTTTTTGCAAATACTCTCTCTGCAACTTTTAGTGGGGAGAGAGATCCTCCATGGAAAACTGAATATCTTTATCTGATGGAACAATATCCTTTCTTGGCGGGGACAGTTAAAACACATCCAGAACTGGGTGAAAAAAGGACACTGGATTTTTTTGCTGAAAGATTTTTCTGGATGAGAACTATTGGGCGCCAAGAATATGTTGATGATATTCTCTTCTTACTTAATAAATACTCGAAAAACCAGACTGACAAACAATTGTTCGACAATGTTATAGCGATGACAAAATACGGTCATCAAATATTTTCTGCCCATAAATACTATGCAATGGGCTCAACTGTTACGTTTTCAGTAAATGACTACCGAGAAACGGTAGAGCTGATAAACAGACTTATACAAGATCGGAAAAATAGGAACGTGTTCATTGACTCTTTAATCGGAATTAGTTTGCCCTTATCGTGTTTTTTAGAGCATAATCTCAAAAAGTCTCTGATTCGTTCGTTTGATATTATTTTCCCCTCTAAAAAAAATTTATTCCGTGATAATGAATCGGATTATCATAAATTCCAGAAAGATTCCGATTGGATAGAGGGTAGAGAACAATTCACAGATAACGAAAATAAATTACAAGAGAATTTGGAGAAAGTATCAAAAGGACACTTTATTTCGGCATCGAAGATTTCCGATAATAGAGAGGAATTGGCGGAAAGTCTCCATAATTACAATCAATGTGTTCTAAATTCCAAAATGAGAATTGGAGACTATGTTAAAACATCTATCGAATACTGCAATACATTCGAACTAACAACAATTTTATCATGCGGTTTGGAATCAGCTTTTGAAACTGCATTGGAATCATTAAAATTAATGCCGGCATTAATCAATCATATCCAAACTCGTAAGTGGCAAGAATACTATAATGATACAGTGCTTCCATGCACGGGTGTTCCTATTGCAGTATGGACAAGTGGAGAAACGGTAACCTGGAAATACACATAATATCATTTTAATAAAAAAAAAGAAAATAGGAATAATTTCTGCACCAGAGTTGGAAAAGATGGTAAAAATAATAATTATTCTTGGCTTTCGGCTTGAATATCCTGCAATCAATCCTGAATTACAGGGTAGAATGAGTGTCGGTATAAAATTGTTTCAAGATATTAACGCAGATTTCCTAATCCTCAGTGGAGGACGTTCAAATACAGCCATATCTGTTGCTGAGTGCGAAGTCATGAAACAGTATTCGCTTGAACAGGGTATTGATCCTCTTTATATCATCGAAGAATGTAACTCATTGGACACCATAGGAAATGCTTTTTTTACAAAAAAAATTGTTGAGAAGATACGAGGAATTACAGAGATATATTGCATCTCGTCCTGCTATCACATGGATCGGGTAAACTATATTTTTTCAAAATGTTATGGGCCTCAATACTCATTCAATTTTTCAAATTGTTTTATTACACCTGGTGATCTTAAGCATGAACAAAAAAGTATGCAACAATCCAATCTATTTTTTAAAAATATTCAGAGCGGTGATATGGAAGAAATACAAAAAAGGTTGTACTCTATTCATACTCTGTATATGAATGGGAATAAATAATAATCGCTCTCTATTGATTATGGTAGCGTATACGAATTGAGCTAAATTTATTTGGATCGTGTTTTCGGTTGGTTTTAAAGCCTGATCTCCCAGTCAATTAGGCACAAAGACCTAGAGCAGTAAGTATATCCTGCTGACGTTTTGTCATCTCAGTCGGAATCTTCGCTGGTTTGATTTGGATGAAGGAAAAAGGAATTTTGAATATTATCCTGCCATGTATCGGTTTTAAGATAATTATCTAATGAATTTTTGAACTATCAGAGACTGTATAACGATGGCCATCCGGACCAAAAATCCTTTGGCCGGTGAACACGGACCCTTGTAGCATGACCCGGGAATCCCCTGGAGAGAGCGTAATATACGCCGAAGAGCAGCGGTTCCGGCAGATCTGGATCCTCATCCTCGTCGGGTTCATCGCCCTACTCGCATGGTATTCCTTTCTCCTGCAGATCGTGATCGGGGAGCCGTTCGGGACAAACCCTGCCCCGGACATCCTGGTGATTGCTCTCTTGGTGATATTCGGGATCCTCTTCCCGGTCTGGTTCTTCGTGATGAGACTCGAGGTCCAGGTCACCCGGACCGACCTCCGGTTTCGTATGTTCCCGCTCCATCTCCAGTGGCGGGAATTCCCCCTTGCCACTATTGTCAAAGCAGAGGCCGTTACCTACCGGCCTCTCCTGGAATATGGGGGCTGGGGAATCCGGATAGGGAGGAAGGGGTGGGCCTACAATGTCTCGGGGAATCGGGGGGTTCAGGTCACGCTGGAAGACGGGAAGTCGTTCCTGCTCGGGTCGCTCCAGCCGGAGAAACTGGCGTCTGCGATCCAGTCCGGGATAGCGTGAAGGGTCCCGGCAACCGGGAACGATATTGTCCATCCCCCTGTTTTGTATCTGGATAGTCCCCCTCTCACTATTCGCCTGAACGCCGGATGAGGACGGCTACCGATCAGGTGAGCGGCCTTCCGGGTTGTCATCAGCAATCAAATGACAGGAGGCCGGGAGTCATTATTTAGTAAATACAATACCTCATCGTGCCCTGGCTATTTCTTGAAATGTCACAATTTCCGGAGCTCCCCCGAGTAATCCACTGGCTTTGGTAAAAAATTCTTTGAAATACGGGGTGGACGAATGGAAATCCAGGGCAGCCTGGTCAGTGTATTGTTCGACCACGACGAGGGTATTGGGATTGGCCTTATCAACGTTCAGCGAATACAGGACGGTCCCCTGCTCTTTGGCTACTTTCACGAGCAGCCCCCGGATTTCTTGTAACGCTTCATCCATCTTTCCTTCTTTGATAGGCATTGTGGCAATAACGGTCAGCATTTCTTCTGTTCCTCCCTTGGTTTCTATCGGTACACAGGGGATATGTCGTGATCAACCAATAAGAAATTATCGAGCCCTCCTCCCGATAGTACCATTCTGCGAAGTGTTGGAGAACGTCGTTTGAGTTAAAGCACAATGATAGGATTATCCCCGGTAAAAGTGCACGTCAGCAACCATCTTTTCAACAGAACGGAACCTTGATATTTTTTACAACGATACCAGTTGCACCACAAAGCCGGACCACTCTGTCAGCACGTATGACCGCCCAGGCAGCTGATACTCAGTCACAATTATACAATGAGAATTTATGAGGAATGGTGAAGACTAAGGAAACAATGCTCCACAAGAGGAAGGAGGGTGCTTACCGGATGAACCCATGCACAGGGTGTGAGTATCGACAAATTTTTCTCCGTGAAGATGACGAGGGGAAAATTCTGTTCTGTCGAAAATTTAAGTGCGAACGCGATGATGCCCGATCACAATGTGAACGCTGGGAGGGATTCGTCGATCCTTCTGTATAAAAACAGGGAATGGCAATTTGACAGTTCCGGTATAGAAAAGTCCCCCTTCTCTCCGCACCATCAGATCCCGGCTCCTCCTCTCCTTGGTAAAGAAAGCAGCGGGAAGGAAACCTCTTCTTCGGGTAACCAATCATTCAAGCAAGCAGATCGCGTTCCTCGAAAAATCTTTATGAATCCCAGATAAAAAAGTACTGACTAGTCAGTCTAGACTATCCGGACCTGCAGGAATTAAACAAAAGGCCTGCCCTCAGAATAGTGGGATTCCTGCAGAACGGAAGAATGTAGACCGAACCTTTGGCGGCTCATGACGAAGAAGATGACCGGGCTAATCCGGGCTGATGATGTCGAGAATGAAGGTCAAAGGGGATAGAAAAGAGTTTATTGGGGAAAAAAATGACCGCAACCATCAATTATTTTTCAGGAACGGGGAACAGTCTCTACGGAGCCAGAACGATCGCCGAGAATCTCGGGGAATGCACGATACAATCCATCCCGGAATTGATGCGTTCTGGTCATCAGATTGTCTGTCCCCCGGGTACAGTGGGAATCGTCTGCCCGGTGTACAGTTTAGGGGTCCCCCTGATTGTCGCCGATTTTGTAAAGAATGCTGATCTCTCGGCGGCGGAATACGTCTTTGTTATCCTGACCTATGGGGCATATCCTGGTGCGGTTGAAGACATGATCTATAACATCATGGAGGCTGCAGGAAGAGCCCCGGATTATGTTACCAAAGTGAAAATGGCCGACAATTACTTACCGGTTTTCAACCCGCCAACCGGGGAAAAACTTGAGAGCCTGATGAGGTCTGCCCGACAGGGGTTTGAAGTCGCTGCACATGAGATACACGAGAAGCAGAAGAAAGTTCCTCATAGTTTCTTCATCCACAAACTGATGGGACGTATCGTATATAGATCCATGAAGGGAGATGCCCTCGATAAGGATTTTTACATCGATCCAACCTGCAACGGCTGCGGAACCTGCGAGAAGGTTTGCCCGGTGAACAATATCACCATCGAACAAGAGAGACCCGTCTGGCATCATCACTGTGAGAGCTGTTTTGCCTGTATCCACCACTGCCCAACAAAGGCAATCCAGTATGGTTCCAAGACACGGGGAAAAGGCCGGTACAGGAACCCTGAAGTATCCCTGAAAGACCTGATGAGGAAATCATAGGATTCGTAGAGGAAGGGGGAAACCACTGTGGTGCAGGTCAGGGATAGACGGTCACGGCAAAAGAAACCGGCTCAGGGATCGGACACAGCTGTCACTACAGCTCCGATGAACCCCGGCAATAAACAGGATTTTGTGCATAGGAGTACGTGCTCAAATTCCTTAAGACGACCCTCAATATGGTAAAGGTTACTGTCTCCTCCAGAGGAGTCAACATACTACAATGAGAAGGTATGAGAAATGAGGGAAGACAAAGGAAACATGCTCCCCACCAGGAAGGAGGGTGCTTACCGGATGAACCCATGCACAGGGTGTGAGTATCGACAAATTTTTCTCCGTGAAGATGACGAGGGGAAAATTCTGTTCTGTCGAAAATTTCAGTGTGAACGCGATGATGCCCGATCACAATGTGAACGCTGGGAGGGATTCGTCGATCCTTCTGTATAAACAGGGGACAACCGCTTGATGTGCGACAAACCGGATGCACCAATCGGCCCCGATACCCTTTCCAGTGCTTCAGCCCAGAAATCTGCAGGAGCAGGGGAATTGGTCGGCAGAGACCTGGTGGTGGGAACGGCCTGAATGGAATGGTAATGCTGTGAAACGGCACACGGAAAACAAGGATACGGTCCTCTTATCCCCATGAACCATTCTCCCCATCAAAATACCCATGATTTTTACCTTATCCCCTCCGAAAATAAAGTGAGATCTCGGCCATGGATACCACCTTTTGTCACTATTACACCGGAACCGGTTTTCCTCCCACCAACCGGTTCTGTCGCGAATGTCCTGCTTCGGCAATCGCCTGTGACCGCCTCTGGCACATGGTGGTAGATTTGTCGAATTCACAGCATGGCTCTCCTGTCTCACTCCCGGACACAAGAGCCGTTCTGTATCCCAATCCAAAGAACTGGAACATTGTCCATTTACAGATTAACTGTCGATGGAATCTTGGAAAGGAGGATTTTCTCTATTATATTGCGACAGGGCAGGCACAACTCGGGCGGAAAACCCAGCGGCTGGATCCTGCCGTGTCGCCGAGCATGACAAGGCAGGTCCCCTATGTCCAGTCGATTGTCAAGGCTCTTGGCGGATCCCAAATCCCTGAAATTGTGGCGGTAAAAAAGGTGCAGAAAGGAGAATAACCTCGGTCCAGTGAAGCTTCTCCTTATAAAACGCATTCGTCTGCCAAACTTTGACTTTTTTTAGGCGCTGTACTAGATGAGCGTTCTCTCTCCCCCAGAATGCCTCAACAGTTCGAGTTGTTGCATGGGTGTTCCGTAATTACAGAACCATGAACTCACCCTTCGATCAGCCACGGAGTGCAGCTCGGCCGCCCCAGCCGTTGACAATCCGCCGGATAGCCCCGGTGCCTCCCATCACCGTGCCATCAGGGCAAACACACCCCATCCAAGGTATTCCCGCGTGTACGCAGCGTAGCGTGGTGGTTCCAAAGTCAGTCTGGCTCGAACCTCTTTTGCGAAGTCGTCGTCGGGATTCGCTTCGAGCCATCGGCGCATGGTGAGCCACTTGGCCGCTTCGTACCTGTCCCAGCTCTCCTGGTCAGCCAGAACCATTTCCACAACATCGTAGTCGAGGTCGCCAAACGACGCGAGCAGTTCGGGAAGCATGAGAAAGTCGGAGAGAGCACTGGCTTCGCATTCCCTGGCAACATCTTCTG
>Ga0116171_10000502_pt1 | contig 41802 bp, 37 predicted proteins | sample AD_JPNHW2_MetaG_FD_89798 | JGI IMG/M metagenome (GOLD analysis project Ga0116171, IMG submission 89798) | Active sludge microbial communities of municipal wastewater-treating anaerobic digesters from Japan - AD_JPNHW2_MetaG | ecosystem: Engineered > Bioreactor > Anaerobic > Digestate | place... | reverse complement strand
GATATCTTTGCCTTTTTCGCAGATGCCGTTCAACACCGCCGCGACCGCCGCCGCGCAAGCGCCGGTGCCGCAGGCCAGTGTTTCGCCGCTGCCGCGTTCCCAGACCCGCATGGCGATCTCGTTCTTGCCAATCGGTTTGACAAATTCGGTGTTCACGCTGTCGGGGAACAGATGGCAGGTTTCGAAAATCCGGCCCGTATGTTCCAGATCAATCGAGTTGATCTCGTCACGGAACACCACGCAGTGGGGGTTGCCCATGCTGACGCAGGTGATCAGATATTGAATACCGCGAAAAGTCTGGGGGACGGCGATGGCCGTTTCCATCGGAAGTCGTACAGGGATTTTGGCGCATTCCAAAATAGCTTTGCCCATATCGACCGTCGCCCCGACGCAGATGCCGTCTTCAATTTGAAGCTGCAGTGTCTTCACACCGGAGAGAGTATCGATCTTGACGACCGGTTTTTTGGCAATACCGGTGTCGTAGATGTATTTACCTACGCAGCGGATACCGTTGCCGCACATCTTACCCTCGGAGCCGTCGGCGTTGAAAATGCGCATCTTGGCGTCGGCAATGTCGGACGGACAAATCAAAATCACACCGTCCGAGCCGACCGAGAAACTGCGCGGGGACAATTCAATCGCCAGCTTTGAGGGGTTTTCGACCTTTTGTTCAAAGCAGTTGATATAGATATAGTCGTTGCCGATTCCGTGCATTTTTGTAAATTTATAAAGCATCTTTTTCCTTCCTTTCGTGCCGTTCCTCCGTTGTTATATCTTTGTTTTACCAAATTACTTTAGAGGCGATGTCTTTTTGTGCCAATGCGATAAAATCGTCAATCGGCATTGAACCGATATCGCCCTCGCCGCGTTTACGAACCGAGACCGTACCTTCCTCGAGCTCTTTTTCACCCACCACCAGCATATACGGTATCTTTTGCAGCTGTGCCTCACGGATCTTGTAGCCGATTTTCTCGTTGCGGGTGTCGAGTTCGCAGCGCAGTCCGGCGGCGACCAATTTGTCGTTAACTTTTTGTGCGCCGTCGAGTGTCTTGTCGGAAATCGGCAATACTTTCGCCTGTACCGGCGACAGCCATAGCGGGAACGCGCCGGCATACTTTTCGATCAACAGCGCAAGTGTGCGTTCGTAGCAGCCGATTGAGGTGCGGTGGATGATATAGGGGTTTTTCTTGCTGCCGTCGGCGTCGGTATATTCCATGCCAAATTTTACCGCCAGCATCTGATCAACCTGAATGGTAATGAGTGTATCTTCTTTACCGTAGACATTTCTGATTTGGATATCTAATTTCGGTCCGTAGAAAGCGGCTTCGCCGACGCCGATCTTATAAGGAATCTGCAGATGATCGAGGATTTTCTGCATTGTGCTCTGCGCTTCATCCCATTGTTCGGGTGTACCGATATATTTATCGGTATCGGCGGGATCCCACTGTGAGAACCGGTATGAGACGTCTTCATACAAACCGAGTGTCTTGAGCATAAACAAAGCAAGCTCCAGACAACCGCGGAATTCGTCTTCCAACTGATCGGGGCGGCATACCAGATGCCCTTCGGAAATCGTGAACTGGCGGACGCGGATCAGACCGTGCATCTCGCCGCTGGCCTCGTTGCGGAACAATGTCGAGGTCTCGTTATAGCGCAGCGGAAGATCGCGATAGGAACGTGCGCGGTTGAGATAGGCCTGATACTGGAACGGGCATGTCATCGGTCTGAGCGCAAAGACTTCTTTATCTTTTTCCTCGTCGCCCAAAACAAACATTCCGTCGCGGTAGTGATCCCAGTGTCCGGAGAGTTTATATAAATCACTCTTTGCCATGAACGGAGTTTTGGTCAGCTGCCAGCCGCGTCTTGCTTCTTCATCTTCGACAAACCGCTGCAGCAGCTGGAGAATTTTCGCGCCCTTCGGGAGCATGATGGGAAGCCCCTGTCCGATCAGTTCGGAGGTGGTGAACAGCTCCAGTTCGCGCCCGAGCTTGATATGATCGCGCTTTTTGGCTTCTTCGAGCATCGCAAGATATTGCTCGAGGTCGGCGGCTTTTGGGAACGCCGTGCCGTAAATGCGCTGCAGCATCTTGTTTTTTGAGTCGCCGCGCCAGTAAGCGCCTGTCGAAGAAGTCAATTTAAACGCTTTAACCAAACCCGTGGCAAACAGATGACTGCCTGCACAGAGGTCTGTGAAGTCGTCCTGTTTGTATAAGCTGATCTCCTCGCCTTCGGGAAGATCTTCAATCAGTTCAACCTTGTAAGGCTCGTTCTTTTCATGGAAATAGACGATTGCTTTGTCGCGCGGCATTGAAAAACGCTCGAGCTTGTAGTTGGCCTTGACGATTTTCTTCATTTCATCTTCAATCTTTTCGAGAATTTCGGATGTAAATGGGACGTCGATGTCAAAATCATAATAAAATCCGTCTTCGATAGCCGGGCCGATGGCGAGTTTAGCCTGCGGGTACAGGCGTTTGACCGCCTGTGCTAAAATGTGCGAAGCGGTGTGGCGGAAAGTCCATTTGCCGTCCGCATCGTCCCAGGTCAAAATCTGCAACTTACAATCCCGGTCGAGCACATGGGTCAAATCAACCCGTTTGCCGTCGACCAATGCCGCCAGCGCACCGCGCACCAGTTCTTCGGAAACCGACTTTGCCGCGTCGTAAACGGAGAGGGGCGCATCAAATTTGACGACTTTTCCGTCTTTCAGTGTGATGTTCATGTTCATCAATCCTTTCTGAGTTTGAAAGAGTTTATTAAAAAAATAAAAACACCCCACGCAGGTAAATTCCTGCAAGGGGTGAGAGAATTCCCACGGTTCCACCCTTGTTCATCAAACCGAACTGATAAATTCGGGAAGAATTTTTCGGAAGAAAAATTCTTCAGAGGAATTCGTTTAGCGAATTCCTATTGATCCTTCATTGGGGCTTCTTAACGCGAAGAGACGTCCGCGCCTATTCATTGAGTTCGGGCGGAAGCTCGGGAGTGGTCGTACCGTCTTGCGAAAAGCCGCTCGCAGCAAACGCAGCTCTCTCTGATTCGTCGGACAACGGTCACATCTCCGTCGAAGCTGATATCATATAGTATATCACCGGTGAAAGAAAAATGCAATACCGGTTTTCGGATTTTTGGAAATTCTTGTTTTATCAATCATTTAAGATTATTATTGTTCGTCGTTTTGTTATCTTTTAAAAGATCACAGCTTCCCGTCATCGCACAGCCGGAACAACCGCAGCCGCAGGAGGACTTTCCCTTTTTTTGATTCCGTATCATTACGATAATGATCCCGGTAATCGCAGCTGCCAACGCCAAACAAATCAAAACTTTTGCAAGATTATCGATGAACCAGGTAAACATATGACTGCCTCCGTTTCTTCCGATAATTCCGATAATATTATTATATCACAAAAGCGTGTAAATTTCTCTGAAAAAAATCCGGCTTGATTATTTTAATCCAATCGTGTACTATATTCGTGTACAATCATTAGGGTTCGGTATGCAGTAAATGAGAATAACCCTTTTGACTTTATAAGCAGAGAAATATTAAAAACGGAGCATTATGAGATGAACAATATCGTCAAAGTTTTATTCGGCCTTTTGATTCCGTTTGCCGGGACAACGCTCGGCGCGGCCACGGTCTTTTTTATAAAAAAGCAGATGAAGCCGTGGCTGCAGAAAGCGATGCTCGGATTTGCCTCGGGCGTGATGATTGCGGCGTCGGTTTGGTCGCTTTTAATTCCGTCAATCAACATGGCCGGAAAGAGCGGGGGGATTTCCTGGCTTCCGGCTGCTGTCGGATTTTTGCTCGGAATCGGGTTTTTGCTGACGCTGGACTCACTGATTCCGCATCAGCACGTCAATTCGGACGAACCTGAGGGCAGAAGCGTTTCCTGCGTCAAAAAGTCCTCGATGCTGATTTTCGCGGTAACGCTCCACAATATTCCCGAGGGAATGGCCGCCGGTGTCGTGTTTGCAGGATTTTTAAACAAAAACAGTTCCATCACGTTCGCCGGAGCTCTTGCGCTTGCCGTCGGCATAGCGATTCAAAATTTTCCCGAGGGTACAATCGTCTCATTGCCGCTTGTCGGATCCGGAATCACCAGGCGCCGTGCTTTTACTTACGGTTTTTTATCGGGCGTAGTCGAGCCGATCGGCGCAGCGCTGACGATACTGTTAACTTCGCTGATCACACCGATTCTGCCGTATATCCTCGCATTCGCCGCCGGTGCGATGATCTATGTCGTTGTCGAGGAGCTCATCCCGGAGTGCCAAAACGGAGAGCACAGCAACATCGGCACCATCGGCGTCGCGCTCGGTTTTACGCTGATGATGATCCTCGACGTTGCGCTGAGTTAATTATTATTGAAACAATAGATGAAGTTTTGACCATTCAAATTCGTAATGATTCAAAATAGAATGTTTCTTAATACCGGTTTGAGTGAAATCACCGTTAGAGAGGTCGGGCGAATGCTATCGACCGCTTTCCCCTTCGGGGGTGACAGGAGGTTTTTAGAGCGAAGCGGAGAAAACCGACATCAAGAGGGGGCAGAGCCCCCTATAAAAAAATAGCGTTCTGGTAAATACCAAAACACTATTTTTTGGGGTGGATAGTGAGATTCGAACCCACGGCCTCCAGAGCCACAATCTGGCGCTCTAACCAGCTGAGCTATACCCACCACGTTGGCACGCCAAGGGGGACTCGAACCCTCAACCTACTGCTTAGAAGGCAGTTGCTCTATCCTGATGAGCTATTGGCGCATTCATTTTTAAAGGTATATTGGAAAAGAAATATCGCCGCATAAGCGATATTTGGAGCGGGTGATGGGAATCGAACCCACGCAGCCAGCTTGGAGGGCTGGAATTCTACCATTGAATAACACCCGCAAAAACCCCGCTGCCACAAAAATCTCTTGTGACGAGCGGGGTTTATTATAACATTCCGTTGGGTTGATGTCAAGACCGAATTTGCGCTATCCGACCATCTTTACTCGAAAAAGAATTTTAGGGCAAGAGATAAAATGATTTTTTTTAATCAATTGCTTGTGTGAAATTCTTCAAAATATCGTTGATCGAATCACCGCTGTCAAGATGAATGCTGATTGTCGGGCGAAGATTACCGCAGACCTCCAGATCCCACAAATAATAATAGGAAAGTGTACCGTCGGATGAGAGCCCGGATATCATCGCATAATCGGCATCTCCGATTTTAATATATTCTATATCTCTGAATGTAACTTCGGAAGTTTTTGCAGAAAGCCGGTTTTTAATTTGCTCATCGGTAATATTTCCTTCTGTCTCATAAGAATATGTGATGCTTATTCTGTTCTTTTGATCAACGGTTTTATAAAAACAAACATCAGTAAACCCGGTTTTCGAATTTGTGAGATCTTCATCGGTGGGAAGTGAGATGTTAAAGTTTTTGTATACTTCCTCATCTGAGTAAACGCCCCATTTCTCGGGAATGGTGAAAGACAGTTTAAAATAATCGTTTGTATAAACACCATCAGCAACGGTGCCTCTTTTGGGCGAACCGCTATATATACCGGAGGAGCAAGCAAGAATTAAGACTATCAGAAATAAAATCAATGTTAGTACAACGATTTTTTTCAAGATAACACCTACTTTCTTTTATTGCATAATTTTAACATTACCTTCTCTAATTGTAAAGTATTGGGTTTACAAATTTATCTCAAAATTGTAACAGTTTTATCCAACATAAAAACATGTGCAATTTACGGGGGAACAAATAAAATAACCAAACAGCCCAAACCGGAAATCGGTCTGGGCTGCTGATATTTATTGAAAAAATAAGTTTACCCGATCATCTTTGCGACGGTGATTTTGCCCTTCTTGTCGGCTTTGAGCGTGATGATCTCAAACGGCTGGGCGTCGACGGCATACTCCGTGCCCCAGACCGGGAATTTGGCGGTGGTTTTCAAGGGGCGTGGGCTGGCGTTAAACAGACGGATGCGGTAATTCCCGTCGTCCTCGACGCGCACCGTGATCAGCTCCAGTGCGTGATTTTCGATCTCGCACAGAGCTTTCGGACGTTTTCCGGTCACCGGCGGCAGATAGCAAAGCGGAACCGGCGGCTGATGAACCTGAGCGCATTGGAAGTCGATTTCGTCCGAAATTTCTCCGGCGTCTCCGCCGATGAGATAATAGTCGTAAAGACGTTCTCCCATGTCGATGCGCGGGGTCAGGCGGTCGGTCGGTAAAATTTCACGGTTCTCCCAGGGGTGTCCGGAATAAGCCGGAGTGCGAAGTACGCTCATACGGATCTCGCCGTCTTTGCAGTCGGAGCCGTAGGTGCCGGTATTCAACACGCCGAAGGCATCTTTTCCGTCGGAAAGCATGACCCAGCCGTGCGCGACGCGCTCGGTGCCGTCGGCGTTCAGCGTATCGCGTCCGTAAGCCGTTTTGCCGGTATAGACGCCATTTTCGATCATCGTCGGAAGAGAGAACTTGAGCATCACGCTGCGGTCCATCGAAAACACGCGCAGATTGATCCGGACGTTTTTGCCTTGCTTGGGCAGATAATACCGCATACACAGCGCAGAGTTTTTATAAGTGAAAACCGATTCGATCACGGTTCTGACTTCGCCGTTTTCAATTACGCGTACGCAGGGAAGCGATTTCGGCGTGACGCCGCAGATCTCAGCGGTGCGCTTTTTGGAAGCGGGTTTGAATTCGCCGATGACGTTTCGGAATTCGGTTTGTTTCATCCCCCACGGGTCAACAGTGTCGGCGATGACCAACAGTTTTGCCGCACCGGGTTTTAAATATTCTTTGCCGTTCACACAGTAGCTGTCCATCAAACCGGTCTCGGTGTTGATCTTGACAGAGAGGGTGCCGTTGTCAAAACTGAAAAGCCCGTTTTCGGCTTGCATCGGCATACGGAAATCACCGAAAACCACTTTGTTCACGATATTAAACCGTGAGACGCTCATCGGGGGAAGCGTTGCGGTAAAAGTAACCTTCTTCGCCCAGTCGAGCGGAAGATTGGAACTCTCTTTTTCGTTCTGGCAGGGCAAAGCATTTCCGTTTTCGTCGTGGACGATGCCCGTGGTGTAGCCGCCCGCACGGTTGGATTCCATATTCATATATTCGCACTCAACTTCGCGGGTAATCGTATAGGGCAGGGGATTACAGACAAGCACCGGCATCTCTCCGGCTTTCGGGGGTGTCTGACCGCCGCAGCCGGCGAAAAACGCCTTCATGTTGGCTTTCGCTGCGATCTCAAGACCGTGTCCCATGCCCTGAAGCACGTCGTTTTCGACCTGTTGGATGCTCGAGCCGGGCAGCGAGTCGTGGAACTGCCAGAACATCAGATCCTCCCATGCCGAATAGAGCTTTTCTTTCGGATAATCCGCGAGCAGGCCGTTGGCTACCATAGCGGAACTCAGTTTTTCGGCGATGAGCAGTTGGTTTTCGAGTTTACGGTTGGTCTGTTTGACTCTTGTCATGGAAGTGTAGCAGCCGATGGCAAAGGACTGAAACGATTTGTTCAATGCAAAATCGGGTTTGCAGGTCTTTTTATAATCTTCAAAAAACTTGTCGGGCGTCGAATGAACGACTTTTATATCGCTTTCGGAGATGAATTTATCAAGGTCTTTCATATCGATTTCGGACGGTCCGCCGCCGTGATCCCCGATGCCCCAGAGCGCGCAGACGACGGCTTTGTCTTTTTGCATATCGGAGAACTCGTTGACGGTCTTCATCACGTTACCCATTGAGGAATTATAGCGGTGACCTTTAAAGACATAAATCTTACTGCCGCAGAAGCCGTTCCACTCAAAGACCCGATTATTGAAAGATTCGGCCGCACCGTCAAGCCGTTCCGGACGGCAGACAATATAATTGGAATATCCGGCTTTGGCCATAATTTGAACCAATCCGATGGTGTGCCCGAACGGGTCAAAGTTGATTGCGGTATCAAAGCGGTCAATGCCGAACTTTTCACGGAAATATCTCTGGCCCATTTCAATTTGACGCACAAATGATTCTCCGCAGGGCATATTGCAGTCGGGCTGGAGATACCAGCCGCCCATCAGGTTCCATTTGCCCTCTTTCACCAGCGTTTGAATCTCACCGAAGAGAACCGAGTCGTATTCTTCGATGTATTTATAAAGTACCGCTTCATTATGGTTAAAAATAAAGTTTCCGTATTGTTTGCAGATGCGCACGGCGGTACGGAAGGTCGAAATGGCAGCACCGATGCCCTCCTCGCGGTTCCATAACCAGACGGGATCGATATGGGCATTGCAAATGAGATGCAGATGTTTCTTTTCCATGTTGTTTCCTCCAATATAGCGATTTATCGGTAAATTCCTTCGGCGCGCCAGATGCGGTTCATCAATTCGTAACGCTCCAGCGGCATTCCGGTGTAGACACAGTTTGAAGTGCAGAAGATGTAGCCGTAACCGTCCATCCCGTCATGCAAAGATCGGCGGATGTCGGCGATGCATTCTTCTTCGGTGCCCGTTTGAAGCAGCGCACAGTTGACGTTTCCGCACAGCGCCACTTTGTCTCCGTAAAGACGTTTTACTTCAGCCAGCGAAACGCCGCCCTGCGGGTCGAGTGAATGCAGGGCGTCGGGGCCGCACTGAACCATCTGATCGATAATCGGCATGATATTGCCGTCGGTATGTTTGATGACATAATAACCGCGGTCATGGTAGCGCTTGGTGATTTCCGCCAGATAAGGCGTAACAAATTCCGAAAACATGTCCGGCGAAAAGAACGGATTGACGTTGAAACAGTAATCCGCGCAGAGCGCAAGACCGTCGAGAATACCGGTGTTGAAGCATTTATCGATTTGTTCGGTATACTCCTCGACGCGCCGGGCGGCAAGGGCTTTCATCCCTGCCTCATTTTCGTATAATTGAGTGGAGAAATCGAGCATATCGGTACCGTTCGGAATCGAAAAAGTGGGGTCACCGTGCATCATCAAAAAGTATTTATCCCCGCTTTTTTCACGGATACGCGAAAGTACCCGCTGTGTCCCGTCCGGGCAGCCGTCGACGCCCTGCACGAAGATGGCAAAATGATTGTAGTGTTCGGCGATGGTGATGTACATATCCGCGATATTGTCAATGTGAAGGTTACGTTCTTTGTCGCTCATCTGGTTCCATTGATAAAACGACACATGGCACGGATGAACCCGGCCGAAAGCTTCCATTGTCAGATAAAACACGAGTTCAAAATGGGGGACAAGCCCGGTAATCGGTTCCCGTTTCAACGCTTTGATGAAAATTTCACGTTTGGTCATGGATTGGTAATCCTTTCAAATGTGGTTTGAAAAAAATACAGTTCTCAAATCTCTCCTCTGCGAAGTCATTATCATTATATCAACAGACAAATCAAAGTCAAGGGCACATTTGCATTTTCCTTTTGAATATGTTATACTCGGTTATATTTTAATTTGGGGGATGTTTTTCTTGAAACCTTGCATGAAACCTCTTTTTATTCCGGCGGCACATTTGAAAGAAAAACCGACTGACGAATCAAAACTCGGATTCGGCAGGATTTTTACGGATTATATGCTTGTCGTAGAATACGAGGAAGGCAAGGGCTGGTACGATCCCAAAATCATGCCTTACGGCCCGATCGAACTCAGTCCCGCGGCAATGGTTCTTCACTACGCGCAGGAAGTATTCGAAGGGCTCAAGGCCTATCGCACGGCAGACGACCATATCCAACTGTTCCGCCCCATCGAAAACATCCGCAGAATGAACCGTTCCTGCGACCGCCTGTGCATCCCGCAGCTCGACGAAGACAATTTTATGGAATGGATGACGGAACTGATCACGATCGAGAAGGATTGGGTTCCGCATGCACCTGCTGCCTCTCTGTACATTCGTCCGTTTATCTTCGCGACGGACCCCTATGTCGGCGTCAAACCCTCCCATACTTATAAATTCATCATCATTCTCTCGCCGGTCGGAAATTATTACCCCGAGGGCGTCAAACCGGTCAGCATCTATGTTGAACACGAATTTACCCGCGCCTCAAAAGGCGGAACGGGTTACACCAAATGCGGCGGGAACTATGCCGCCTCGATCAAATCACAGGTCAAGGCAGGGCAGCTTGGCTATACTCAGGTGCTTTGGCTTGACGGCGCAGAACGTAAATATATCGAAGAAGTCGGCACAATGAACGTCTTCTTTAAAATCGGCGATGAGATCGTCACACCCGAAAAAGGCGACAGCATCCTCGGCGGCATCACCCGCATGTCGGTACTCGAACTGCTGCGCCATTGGGGCTATACCGCCAACGAGCGGCAGCTCTCGGTTGCGGAGCTTGAAAAAGCCGCAAAAGCGGGCAAACTCGTCGAGGCGTTCGGCTCCGGCACTGCGGCGGTCATTTCTCCAATCGGCCTGCTCGATTTCGGAGATATGAAAGTCACGATTAACAACGGCGAAATCGGTTCGGTGACGCAAAAGCTCTACGATACACTCACCGATATCCAGTGGGGCAGAATTTCCGATCCGTTCGGATGGATCAAGCGGATTGTGTAACTTAACGAATTAAATGGAAAAGATTGCGAGTTTCACGGTCAATCACAATCACCTCACACAGGGGATTTACACTTCCCGCAAAGACGGCGATATCGTAACTTACGACCTTCGTTTTCGCCGTCCCAACCGTGAAGCGGTGCTTTCAAATGCCGCTTTGCACACCATCGAACATTTGATGGCGACGGTATTGCGAAACGGCTGCTTGAAGGACAAGGTCATCTATTTCGGACCGATGGGCTGCCGGACGGGCTTTTACTTATTGCTGCGGGGCGCAAAACCCGCTGATGCCATCCGCGTTACGGTCGAAGCGTTAAAATCGGTCTCCGAATGGGATGGGGAAATCCCCGGTGCTGCCGAGGCCGAATGCGGAAATTACAAGGAACACGATCTCATTGCAGCTAAAAAAGAGGCAGCTGCGATGGCCGATATTTTAAAAAATTGGACGGAAAATGACTTGGTATATCGCTCCTGAAACGAGGTGATTCCTTTGCCACATGACGCGGCTTCCGCTTTAAAGCCGAAATTTTTATCATACGAATATTTCAGAGCAAAGAAAAACCGGCCAAACGGCCAATATATCTATTATTTTTATATTCTTTGTTACAAAACAGGGCTTCGGACAGTCTCGCTGTTCCGTAAAGCCGGTATTTTTTTCAAGGAATTGTTCCGGTTTATATTTATCGGTTTAATCGCCGGAACGGTCGTCAATGCGTACCGGAATATTAAAGCGGTGGTGAAACGGGCCTATTATAAAGGAGTCACCATCGAGAAAAAGCAGATCGCGAAGCAGCGCCGGGAACTCGAAGGAATCAAGGAAGAGCGTAAACTGCTTGTTCGTACAGATAATAAACAGCTGACAGTCTGCGACAAACGAATTACCCAGTATGAACGTTCAATCCGACAGCGTGTTTTCAAGTACAGTGTCCGGATTTTTTCACCTGTTCTTGCATTGATCTTATTGATCGGCTCGCTATTGGTTTGGAACGGCTTGGAGGTTGCGCTGCGGGTCGAATATAACGGCATCGATCTCGGCTATATCAAAAACGAGAGCGTTTATGATGATGCCGTCGCCAGCATCGAGGACCGCATCATCGGAATAGAGACCAGATATAATTTTTCAGCGACGCCGATTTATAAAATATCTCATATTGCGGCCGCTAAAATTCAGGATACCGAACAGTTTGTCAATACTTTCTTATCTGCAGTTCTCGGCGATGAAGTCGATGAGGCAATCGGCGTATACATAGACGGTAAATTCTTGCTTGCGGTCACCGAACAGGAAAAGCTTAAGACGTTCATGGATTCGCTGCTTGAACCGTATCACAGCAGTGAGAAGAACGCTGTTGTGGGATTTTTAAACGACGTCACCTTCGAATCTGGTATGTATCCGACAGTTAATATCAAAACCTATGATCAGGCGGTTACAACTTTGGGAAAGGTTGACACCACGACCGTAAAATATACCTGTGTCAAAAATGACACAACTTCTGTTATCGCGGAAAAAAACGGATTGACCGAAGAAACGCTGTTGAAATTAAATCCCGATATTGCTTCAAAGATCAGCAAAGGGAAAGTATTAAAGATCACTGTGCCCGAGCCATTCTTACCGGTAAAAATCTCGATACGCGTAACTTATCAGGAAGCCCTTCCTTACGAGACAACGGTAAAATATTCGTCCTCGCTCTATGAGGGGCAAACCGAAATCACTACCGCCGGGCGTAACGGCACCCAGGAGATTGTAGCCGACATCATCAAAGTCAACGGCGTCGAGGTCTCGCGTGAAATTATCAGTTCCACCGTCACCAAGGAACCCCGCAATGCCATTAAGAAAGTCGGTACCAAAGCGGTTCCGAAATCAGCGCCGTCCATCGCAGATTTCAACGGCGTGACAGTGACCGGTAAATTTATGTGGCCGGTGGATGGAGGGCATATTACCTGCGGTTGGTTGGGGTATAAAGGCCATTATGGTTTGGACATCGGAGCGCCGAAGGGAACGAACATCTACGCGGCCGACGGCGGCGTCGTCGTCTATGTGCACAGTGGGAGCTCCAGTTACGGCAAAGAGATCGTCATCGACCACGGAAACGGATATGAGACCCGATACGGCCATTGCAGCAAGATTCTGGTCAAGGTCGGCGATAAAGTGGAAAAAGGAGACGTCATCGGATTGGTGGGCAGCACCGGAAACTCCACCGGCAACCACTGCCACTTTGAGATCATCAAAGACGGCAACAGAATTAATCCAAAATCGTTTATAACAGGTTAATTAACTAATCTTATAAGGCAGCTTCCGGCTCGGAAGCTGCCTTATTCGTTATAACACGGGTCGCTCAACCAATGGTTTGGCAAAACTCAACTTCTGATTGTTGGAACTCAACCGATGCGTTCGATATACTTTGAAAGCAGGACGGAGAGCGGTTTTTAGGAGGTATGACAACATGTTTAATATAGATGAAACGGAGCGTCTTATTTACGACGCGCGAATAGAAAAAAACATGAACCAAACGGAATTTGCTGACCGACTTTGCGGCATTAAAACCGTCAGTTCGATCACTCTGTTTTTTCACAAAGAACTGCCGCAGCGAATTTGTAAAATAAGAGGAACAATTTTTATGAAACTGTTTGAAAAATTCTATCTGTTTAAAAACACTGCAACAGATGCCGGCAAAACCCCTCAAAACGGGAACTGCGGGGAGATTCCTTACCGGACGGAAGTCGACTCCAGGCTCGCTTTCCGCCGATTGCTGTAATCAGAAAAACCCACGCACCGCATAATGCGTGGGTTTTTTGATGATCAGGTTATAAGTGACTTACTTGACACCGCCCGGGATCGGATCGCAGGGTAGCGGGGCAGGGCGTTTGCAAGTGGATTTGAGCTTATAAAACTTATTGGGTTCTCCGCTGATGCCGAAGCCGCACATGATCTCAAGCACGTGGTTGGTCAGTGAGCAGTTGGCGCGGTTTTTAACGCCGTCCTCCAGCGCCTGTGCCATGTCCGAGACGCCGAGTCCGCGGCTGTTTTCTGCATACGGATGGGTGAGCGGCATCTCTGTAAAATTTGGCGAGTTTTTAGTCTTGACTAAAACCGGGCCGCCGAAAGTATTCGGATCTGGTACGATTATTGTACCCAGCGTTCCGTAGATTTCAATGCGCGGCAGCTGACTGGCCCAGACGTCAAAGCTCATGATCACGGTGGCGATGGCGTCGTTTGCAAACCGCATCGTACCCGCGACATGGGTCGGAACTTCAACATTAACAACGGTCCCGAATTTGGGCTGGCTGGTGATCGTGCGGGTCGGGAAAGTGATATTTTGCATCGCCGCAACCGCTTTGACCGGACCGAGCAGATTGACCAGCGCAGTCATGTAATACGGGCCCATATCGAGCATCGGGCCGCCGCCGGTTTTATAATAAAATTCGGGACCGGGGTGCCAGCTCTCATGCCCGTGGCAGACCATGAACGCACAAGCGCCGATGGGTTTTCCGATGATGCCGTCGTCCAGGAATTTGCGGCAAGTTTGAATGCCCGCACCCATAAAAGTGTCTGGCGCTCCGCCGAGCAAAAGCCCTTTTTTCTCGGCCAGTTCCACCAATTCACGACCCTGTTCGATGGTCAGTGACAGCGGCTTTTCGACATAGACGTTTTTACCGGCTTCGAGCGCTCTTTTGGAAAGCTCGTAATGGGATTGCGGAGTGGTGATGTTTAGGATGATGTCAATTTCAGGGCATTCAAGCATCTGCTCGAAAGTCATGATGTGCGGTACGTGGAATTCTTCAGTTTTGGTTTTTACCCGCTCGTGAATCAGGTCGGCGGCAGCGTAGACTTCGGTATTTGTGAAGGTCTGTGTCAGGTTTTTAAAATAGATGCCGCTGATATTACCGCAGCCCAAAAAACCGATTTTTGCTTTTTTCATATCGATTAATAACCTCCCGTGTATTTATCTTGTTGCCCACAAAAAGCCGCGGCGCATCAATTCTTTTGCCTCGGCGATTTCGAAGATCTGATAGGTATGGCCGAGAGAACTGTAAAATACGCGTCCCTCACCCCATAATTTCGTATAGACAACCGGAACGGCGACCGAACCGTTCGCGGCATGAGGCCCGTTTACCGTCGGGAAAGCGGTAGTGGCAAGCACATTAGCCGCCGGGTCGACATGGATATAATATTGCTCGCTGGATACGTCAAAGTCCCCGATGCCGTCGATAATCGGAGAAGACGAAGATTTAACAATATTGATGCGGTAATCGGTTCCGTCGTTTCCGGGATGCGCAACCCACTGGGAACCGGTCAAAAACTGCCATTGCGTACTGTTTCGGAAAGAATCGCACATGCCGCCGTGGCAGCCCGCGATGCCCATGCCCTCGGCGACTGCCGTGCAGACGTTGTCGCAGTATTTTCCGTCGATCTCACCCATCGTCCAGATAGGGACAAAAAGATCAAAAGTACGCAAGTTGTCAAGGTCAGCCAGATAATCGAGTGTATCCGAAATCGTCACTTCAAAACCTTCACCGCGTAAAATTTCGGCGAATAAATCGCCTGTTTCTTTTGGGGTATGGCCGTTCCAGCCGCCCCACACAATCAATGCTTTCATGTTGTTGATCCGTCTTTCTGAAAATTTAAATGGTTGCGAGAAAATTAAAGTTTATATCTGATGTCACCACCCTGTATTAATTATCGGGTTATTGAGATACCCATCTGTAGGCAATACAGCCGGCACATCGGAGAATTCCACCGAAGTTAGTTTCTTATTTTCGGTGAAAACCAACAGCGTCCGTCCGGAAATCGCAAGCGCGTTCGGCTCGCCGATCACGGTTATTTGTGCGGCGATCCAAGTATATTTCGTGTCGACAACTGTGATGTTATAAGTCGTCTTTCCGGTCTTTTCCGCAAAAGCGAAAAACTTGCCGTCCCCGGAGAATGCAGCCGGAAGAGACCCGTTTGACTTTTCATTGCCTTTGCTGATTAAAATCGGCCTGCCGGTAGCACCGATTGTGCAAAGATAGAGTTGATATTGATCTTCGTCATATTCTAAGACAGTGTTTGCGGCGAATTTTACTCCGAATGCCTGCGTGAAATTGAAATTCCCGACGGAAGGGAAAGGAGTCGCTGTTCGGCTTTCGATGTCGAACACGCCCTTATCTTCGGTTGATTCATAACCCAAGTAAGAATAGGCAAAATGCGTATCGTCAATACGCGCTTTGAAAGCATAACTATAACTATCCATTCCGTCAGGATCATTACCAATGACTCCTGTCATCAACAGTGTGAATTCACCGTTGCTCTTGACAAGATACAAACTCCCATCGGCATCCTGCAGGATATAGGTTCCGTCGGAAAGATACGAATAATTCCCCGATTTTACATCGGAGGAGAGTTGATTTCCGTTTATATCAAAACGCCGCTCGGAATAGGCGGCCTTTACCGTTCCGTCGTCTTCAACGAAACTCTGCGTCTGCCAAACGAGGAAATTTCCGTTGTTAATCCGTTCAAGACCGACATCGGCATGTCCTTTCCAAAGCTTGATGAAATTGACGGCTGTTTTAAAATCTGGTTTAAAAATCTTCAAATAATACTGAACCTTGCTGACCGGGTCAGACTCGTCGACTTCATACAGAAGCATTGCAATATTGCCGTTATCAAGCGTCAAAGCACTTGAAATTTTATGGTTGCCGAGGATTTTGGAGACAGACACCGCATCCGGGGATTCAAAGGTCTTCGGCGGCGTATAAAACGTTTTATCGTAAGAAAGATCCTCACATAAGAACTCGTACAGCTGCTTATAAGTGGAAATGCGCTCGTCCTGATTGGTCACGAAACCGAGTAAAAGGCAACTCGACGCATTTTGCTTTAAAACAACCTGAATCCAGATCAGGCATTCAAACTTCTGTTCATCGGCCAGATAGGTTTGATTTTCAATCCCCGGAACCTCCGAGACCGTTTTAAAATTAATCGGATATTCAGCCAGATAGACACCCGCGTCTTTATAAAAAATACCGCTGTCGATGCCTGTATGCGCAGAAACGCTGAAATCGCCGATATTGATATCAACGACGCCGAACGGCGCGAGATTGGCTTTGACAAAACTTAAAGCGAACTCCTTTGCGCCGCCTGCATTGGTCTCGGCTGTAAACTGCCCGGCAATTACCTTTTCGCGGGTATATTCGGTGTTGACCACCCAACTGCCGGTGAAACCCTCCGACTCGCTCGGGTCGCGCTCAAAGGTTTGAGAGACGACCGGTGGGGTATAGGAAGAACCTAAAGACGATGAAGGCGAAACAGAGGTGGAATCGGTTTCCCCGGGAAGCGAAATAAACGCGCAGCCGGTGGCTAAGAGCATCAGGGAAAGGATAAGGGAAAGCGTTTTTTTCATTTTAGTAATCATCCTTTAGGTTATGGATGTTTTATACTTTTGACTATACCAAGAAGAATAAAACTCCGGAATTTGACAATATTTTTCAAACTTTCAGCCGATGGAATAAGAACGATATTCACCTGCGAAGGCATAACCCAGTTTCTGTGCCAGCAGGCAAGAAGGCATATTCGCCGCATCCCAACTCGGGTAAATACCTTTATCAAGGCATTCTAAAATCAGCTGTGCGCCGCAGGCCGAAGCCAGCCCTCTGCGCCGGTATTCCGGTTTGGTTTCAATCTCAATTTCAATTCCGTCGTCATAGACGATATAAGACGATGCGCCTGCAATGGGTCTGCTGTTATACATTGCGGCAATGCCGAAACCTTTTGACAAGAACTCCGATTTCGAGGGGAAGTTTTCAATGAGTCCCAATAAACTGCTCTCCTTGTTTAAAAGATCATAAATCGTTTCATCGATGGGTTTTATGTAAAATCCGTCGGGCAGATCAGCAGCATATCTTTCAAGCAATCCCCGATTAAAAACGCCCGGCTCCTTTTTAAAACCATAACGCGTTCTTCTTTGTGCTCTCGGGCCGAGGATGTTTTCGATCATCTCAACCCAATTCGGTTGAGGGATTAATTCGGTTCCGGCCGGTACGAATTTCAAAAGTTCAACGGCTTGAACGCTGGCGGGATTTCCACCGACAAACGAAAAGCCGAAGTTGACGATCAACGCTGCTGTCGGAAAATCCGGGTCATCGGTAAACGCTTTACCGCTGTGTCCCTGCAGGCAGGACACGATCAATTTATCATCGCTCCACGAAAACAGCGGCGCGATGTTTTTCATCTTGCATAACGGTACTGTCTTCATAATCAGTCCTCCAGGCAGTTCTCATTTTATCATAACAGATTGTAAAAGACAACCTTGAAAAATCGAAAAAATGTCTATCGGGCTGTTGACAAAGAAGGTGGGGTGTGATAAAATTACCGTTGCCATTGCGGAATTGTGTAATGGTAGCACGGCAGACTCTGACTCTGTTTGTGAGGGTTCAAGTCCTTCTTCCGCAGCCAACGGGCAGTGCCCGTTTCAGAACGCGTTAATATCGTGCAGACCGGACAAAGGGATTCACGCGGCGTACACTTTATTATCAGTGGGTGCATAATTAACGCATAAGTACTTCAGATCCGGCGTGACAAACGACCTGCGTCAACAACGCAGGTTCAATTATCGGGGTGTGGCTCAGTTTGGTAGAGCGCTTGGTTCGGGACCAAGAGGCCGTGTGTTCGAATCACATCACTCCGACCAAAAAAAGCACTTGCAACTTGCAGGTGTTTTTTATATCTAAAAGCATTTTTTTCACTGGGGAGATAATTCCTGCAAGGGGAATGGGACTATTCCCACATTGAATCCCTGCTAATCACGTATACCGGCAAGAAGAATTCATATTTATTAAGAAATTTTTAAAGCGGAAAGAGGCAAGGTATGGACATATCCACAAAAAACGCCGACCGTTTTTCCGGATTTGCAAACGCTTACGATCAGGTGCGGCCGCAGATGCCGCTTTATCCGGTCGAAGTTATCACACGGTATCTTGGGAAAAAACCGGGACTTGTGGTCGATCTGGGCAGCGGAACCGGTCTTTCAACAGAAATTTGGAAAGATCACTGCGAACAGGTAATCGGGGTCGAGCCGAATGACGATATGCGTGCTGTTGCCGAACAAAAAGCGGACAAAAACATCTCATTTATTAAGGCTTTCGGACACGAAACAGTTCTTGAATCCGACTGTGCGGATGTGGTGATCTGTTCGCAGTCGTTTCACTGGATGAACCCGGACTTGACATTAAAAGAAGTTGACCGAATCTTAAAGAAAAACGGCGTCTTTGCAGCAGTTGACTGCGATTGGCCGCCGGTCTGCGGTTGGCAAGCCGAAAAGGCTTACATGGAGTTGTCAGACGCAGTATCCCGTATTGAAGAAAAAAATTTTGATTTCAAAAACGGCTTTGTTCGATGGGATAAAGACAAACATTTACAAAACATCACAAACACCGGTTTTTTCCGTTACACACGCGAAGTCATCTTTTCCAACACCGAGCCCTGCGACGCCGATCGTTTTATCGGTATCGCCCTGAGTCAGGGCGGACTGCAGAGTATTATCAAACAAACCCCCGGTTTAATTTCAGCTGATTTGGAAAAATTGATTGAGACCATGCAAAACCTATTCGGCGACCGCAAATTTGAAGTGGATTTTGGTTATCGTATGCGAATAGGCGTGAAATGATTTTTTGTTTAAAAACGTCCGTCGGATAAATGTGCGGCAAACGTTTTTACTAAAGTAATGTAACCGGTATCTGCAGGTCAACATGAGCAGGATTTCGACAAGAGATAACAAAATTCAAAATGCATAGTTAAGAAATGATTGTAACAACTACACTTCGTAACACATCTGTATAATACCTTTGAAAACGACAGTTAATATGTTAAAATAGATACAGACTTTCCATGCGGGTCTTTTAGCTTTATTTCGGGAGATTTTTATAAATCATGGGAAAAATAAAATTAAAAATTCTGTGGCAGCTATTCGTCGTTTTTTTTAAAGCAGGCACTTTTACTTTTGCAGGAGGGCTTGCCATGCTTCCGGTCATCGAAAACGATATTGTTGTCAAATATAAGATGATGCCGCGTGAGGATTTTTTAGAATACGCGACGCTGTCGCAGTCCCTTCCGGGTGTAATCGCTTTGAATTGCGCGACCTTTGTAGGAAGGCGTGCTGCCGGTACGCTCGGGATGCTCGCGGCCGGTTTCGGCGCCACCGTTTCGGCGTTTGCGCTCATGATTGCGGCAACAATTTTGTTGAATATTATCCCGCAGCAGGGACCTGTCGCCGGTGCTTTCAGGGGGATTCGCGCTGCATCGGCAGCTTTGATTTTCGCCGCGGCATTCACCCTCGGGCGGCATAATATCAAAACCGTTTTTTCGGTCATCGTGATGCTCGCGGCTTTTACCGCGGTGATTTTCTGGAACGGCGGCGCGCCTTTTGTCATTTTGGCGGCTGGTTTTGCGGGCTATTTCTATCAGAGAATCAAATCGAAGAAGAAGGCCGAAAAATGATTATTAAGTTATTTGAATTATTTGTTTCCTTTTTTAAAATCGGTATTTTCGGTTTTGGCGGCGGCTATTCAATGTTGTCGATGATCATCGGCGAAGCTGATAAATTTTCAATCTCTGCAGCTCAAATGGCCGATCTGAACGCTCTTGACATGGTGGTTCCGGGACCGATTGCAATCAATGCCGCGACCTATGTCGGATATCTTTACGCGGGCGTTTTCGGCGCGGTTTTTGCAACGTTCGGTGTGATTTTACCCTCGTTCATCATTGTGACATTGATCATGCGCTTCATTGCGAAGTATCGGGGTAATAAAATCATGGACGGCTTTCTCACGGGCGGTAAACCGGCGGCAGTCGGCTTGATTGCGGCAGGTGCGGCGACGATCGCCGCAAGCGTGCTGCTGCAGCCCAATGCCGTTTTGTCTGCCATTTTCACGAATCCGCTCGAAACCATATCGATTTTTCTGGTCGCAGTCTTTGCCGTGACTGCGGTGGCAAACATCCGCTTTAAAGTAAATCCGATTCTATTGACCGTCCTCGCCGGTATAGCGGGTGCTTTTTTAGCCAAGTGATTTATTTTCGCTGAAATTTCCAAAACTTTCGCAATAGGTCTTGACAACACGATATCGCTTGAGTATAATCTAAACTCCGCGTCTGCGGCTGGACGCTTGATGATATTTCACCGGCACCTACTTTCCGTCCGAATATCGAACGGAGAATTTTGCTGTCTGCCGAATTCAAATGATGATGTCGTTCTTTCGGCGTCTTAATCCAACGCGTTCATTTAATGGGGAGAACAAAAATGATTGAATTGAAAAACATCAACAAGACCTTCAAAATCGCCAAGCGCAACGCGGGTTTCGGCGAAGCCGTCAAAGCGCTTTTCAAAAAAGAGTATACATACATCCACGCATTGAACGACTTGTCGTTTACGATCAATGACGGCGAGATGGTCGGCTACATCGGCCCAAACGGTGCGGGGAAGAGCAGCACGATCAAGATCATGAGCGGCATCCTTACACCTGACAGCGGTGAGTGTGTGATAAACGGACGCACGCCATGGAAAAACCGTATTGCCCATGTGCGCGAGATCGGTGTGGTCTTCGGTCAACGCAGTCAACTCTGGTGGGATGTGCCGGTCGCCGACAGCTTTGAGCTGATAAAAGAAATTTATAAAATCAGCGATGCTGTCTATAAAAAGAATCTGGACGAGATGACGCAGTTGCTTGATATCGGAGAGATCATCCGGACACCTGCGCGCCAACTCTCGCTCGGTCAGCGGATGCGCTGCGAAGTCGCCGCGTCGTTATTATATGACCCGAAAATTCTGTTTTTAGACGAGCCGACCATCGGCCTCGACGCGGTCTCGAAGATCGCCGTACGCGACTTTATCAAGACCATCAACCGCGAGCACGGCACGACCGTAATTCTGACCACCCACGATATGCAGGACATCGAAGCCTTGACAAAGCGGATTTTATTGATCGGAAAAGGCCGAATCCTGCTCGACGGCGAACTGGAAGAGCTGAAACGCCGCAACTCGACCCATAAGACCCTGACGGTGGACTACACCGGAAAATTGGATGGGCTCGCGGATGGCATGAGCATTTCAAATAATCTCGACGGGCATGCAATCATTGTAATTGATACAGAAAAAATACCGGTTTCGGCTGCTATTGCCAAAATCTCCGAGCAGGCCGAAATCACCGATCTTTCGGTAGCCGGAGCAACCGCCGAGGAGATGGTCGTGGCGCTTTATAAGGAATTTCGGATATGAGAAAGTACCTGGCCTTCTTTAAAATCAGATTTATTAATGGATTGCAATATCGCGCTGCCGCGTATGCCGGAATGGCAACGCAGTTTTTCTGGGGATTTATGACGCTGCTAATTTTTTGGGCATTTTACAAAAGCGGTGCAAACGAGTTCCCGATGACTTTTCCGCAGCTGGCGAATTACATCTGGATGCAGCAGGCTTTTTTAATGCTTTATGCGGCATGGTCTTTTGAAAACGATATCTTTGACGCAATCACGGGCGGCAATATCGCCTATGAGCTCTGCCGGCCTGTTGACCTCTACTCCATGTGGTTTATTAAAAACATCGCGGCGCGAGTGGCAAGAGTTTTGCTGCGCTGTCTGCCGATTTTAATTGTGGCAGTTTTTTTGCCCGTGCCGTTCAATTTGTCAGCACCGATGTCTTTGAGTGCAGGTCTGTTATTTATTCTTTCGCTCGGTTTGGGGTCACTGTTGGCGGTTTCGGTAGTGATGTTAGTCTATATCGCGACATTTTATATGCTGTCCTCGTTGGGAATTCGGATTCTGTTTGGCAGCATCACTGAGTTTCTCTCAGGTGCGATTATTCCGCTGCCGTTCTTTCCTGAGAGTGTTCAGAAAGTTTTATACATTTTCCCGTTCGCCTATATGCAAAATGCACCGTTCCAGATTTACAACGGTTATCTGTCGGGTTTTGAGGCCTATAAAACCATCTTGATTCAAATTTTTTGGTTGGCGGCTCTGTGGCTCATCGGGCGGTTCGCGATGTCGCGGGCTCTTAAAAAAATCGTGGTGCAGGGGGGTTAAAAATGTTTTTATATCATGTGAGCGAAGAATCGAATATCGAACGCTTTGAGCCGCGTCTGCCTTCCCGCAAGGATTTGAACCCGAACATCGGATTGGTCTGGGCGCTGTGCGAACGGACGCTGCCCAACTTTCTGACTCCGCGCAACTGTCCCCGGGTGACTTATCACATCGGCAAAAACACCACTCAGGATGATATCAATCGCTGTTTACCGAACGGGTATTCCCATGCAGTTATTATAGAGACCGACTGGATGGAGCGGCTGCGCAAAATCATGCTGTACCTGTATCACTTCGACCCCTCAGGTTTTTATCTTCAAGATGAAGTTGCGGGATATTACGTTTCCGAAAAACCGCAGATTCCGACCGGAAAAACCGTAGTTACCGATTTGAAGAGCGAATTGAAAAGGCGGAATGTCGCTCTGATGACGGTGAATAACCTTTGGGAGATTTCCGAGGAAATTAAAAAGACTGGCTTCAACTGGTCGATCTGCCGCATGGCTTATGCAAAAGCAAAACCGGAGGAGGGAAAAACATGAAATTGTATTTTAAATATGCCTCGGTTCTGCTGCGTAGCCAAATGCAATATAAAACCTCGTTTGTGCTGACGGTAATCGGGCAGTTTCTGGTCTCTTTTACGGGTTTTTTGGGTGTGTATTATATGTTCAGCCGCTTCAACTCGGTCGAGGGCTTCACGTTTTCGCAGGTGTTGCTGTGCTTCGGCGTACTGCTTGCGTCATTTTCGCTTGCCGAGTGCTTTGTACGCGGCTTTGACACGTTCCGGGGCATCATCTCAAACGGCGAATTCGACCGGATCATGGTGCGCCCGCGCAATGAGATATTGCAGGTGCTGTCCACGCGCATCGATTTTTCCCGAATGGGACGTTTTCTGGTATCGGTCGGATTGCTCGCATACGCCATCGCAAATAGCGGCGTAAATTGGACGCCCGACCGGATTCTGACATTGGCTTTTATGATTATAGGTGGATTTATTGTCTACGCGGGCTTGTTCGTCGTCTACGCAAGCATTTGCTTTTTCACCATCGAGGGACTGGAATTTATGAATATCTTCACCGACGGTACCCGCGAATTCGGCAAATACCCGCTGTCGATCTACGGCGAGGGCGTTCTAAAATTCTTAACCTATGTTATTCCGATTGCGCTGTTTCAATATTACCCGTTTTTATATCTGATCGGCCAATCGCAGAACAAACTTTATATGTTTCTGCCGTTGATTGCCGCGCTCTATATTTTTCCGTGTCTGTTATTTTGGAAGTTCGGCGTCAAACACTATAAATCCACCGGCTCGTAATCACATGGCTGCCCAGGCCCTGTCAAGCAACGCAAATGAATCGGCAATCGTTCGCTCTATGGAGTTCTCTCCGTCAATGGGGCGCATTTCAAGCACCAGCGGGTTGCGTTTGGATTTGTCAAGATAGTCAATTTCAAGCAGCGCTTTTAATGCGATTGTCAGTTCGCGTTCGCAGATTTCGCCGCCCTCAATACCTATCGGCGGGTGCATGTCGCCATAGAGCGGGCAGCATTTGTCTTTGAGCACGCAATTGCCCAGATGGACACGTTGAATCCTATTGCCGCATTTTAAAATGGACTCGCGGATGTCCTCACCCATCAGCGGCAGGTGCGCGATATCCAGTTCGATTCCGATGTTGTTATGTATCTTGCCGACACGATCAACAAGTTCGACGCATTCGTCAATCGGGCCGTATAAAAACTTCTTATCCACCGTTCGGTCAAACGGTTCAAGCAGCGCGGTGATGCCGTATGGTTCGAGCTCCTTGCAAAACCACAGGCAAAACTCATTAAACTGCTCTTGCGCCTCGGCTCGGTGTTCCGGAATGTCCGCGCCCGAGACGAATACAAAACTCATTGCTCCGGCTTTGACCGCCTGCTCGATTTGATCCCGCACGATGATTTTGGTGAGTTCGCGCTCGGTCAGATCAATCGACCCGAGCGAGATTTTACGCGCCGGGAATAAGTGCATGGCATAAGCCGATTCCTTGCTGAAGTGTTTCACCGCATCAATCGCTTTCGAGCGCCACGGCTCGGCATATGGTACACAAAAATCAAAGGTCTCGATATCGGATATGCTTGCAAATCTCGCAAGCGTGTCTGCGTGGTATACGGGATCGTTGACGCAGTTTTGATAGAGCATATGATGAACCAGCCCGAGTTTTGCGTATTCTCTGATGTTGCCGTTCATAATGCTTTAAAAACCTCGGACTTGCGAACCAGGTATTCAGCCCAGCATTGGATGGCAGTTTCACCGGTAATAGCAGACTTACCGTAAATCTCATGATACTTTTCAGCATATGATGTATCGAAAAAAGTAAATTCGAGCGTGGTATTGCCGGAAGGTTTCGGTACATATTTAGAAGTCGACTTCGCGGCGTGCAGAGCAGCAAAATAGATCAGTTTGCGGGTTTTTTCAAGTGGATAACAAAGTGCGCCGGTCTCGGATAACGACTCTTTGACCGTAACGCAGGTCACACCGCCCATCAGCGACTTCACCTCAGCAACGCCCTCGGAATCCGCCGTAATCATGAGGAGCGGAACGCCAAAGCTGTCCGAAATTGCCGTCTCCATACCGATCTCCCCGACCGATTGCCCGTCCAGCAAAATATCCTTGATATCGGATTCATAGGAGTGGTTGAGCAGTGCGTCTTTCGTTCCTGCTTTGGAATGCAGACCGAGCAGAATCATCCCGTCAAACGAAGCGTCCAACCCGCCCGCCGATTTCACCGTATAATTCGGTTTTCCGCAGATCGGGAAGACATATTCGGGCAGCTTGTCGAGTGCGATGTTGCGTCCGTAATAATGCATATCATAGACGTAAATTTCTTCCGCGCCGCCGTCGTGCAGTCCTTTGATCGCAGCCAGCAGATCGCTCATAAAATATTCGCGTCCGCCGGTATATTCGCTTCCGCTGGGTGCTGCCTGTTTGGGGTTGACAATACCGCTCGCTCCCTCCATATCGCACCGGATCATAAACTTTTTCATCAGTTATTTTCCTTCCTAAATTATTCCGATGAAGAATTCCTGTCCCGGAACAGTCAATGTATTGTCGGTATAGTTTCCGTTACCGAATAATCGCTCTGCTTTTTCAATCTTGAGCTGAACCGGTTCATCAGAGCGATTGATGAAACACAACAACAGGTTACCTTGTTTTTCCCGAACAAAGGCGAAACAATTCTTATCTGCTTTGATAATTTTAAAGTCAGCATCGGCAAGCATCGGATGGTCTTTTCTGAGCTTACCCAGAGCCGCAAAGTGTTCGGTTAGGCCTGCGTTCGGATGTTCCCAATCAAAATAACAGCGATTAAACGGGTCGCTGTAGCCCTGCATGCCGATTTCGTCGCCGTAGTAAAGCGATGGGATGCCGAACAGCATGTAATTCAACGCGGAAGCGAGTTTCACCCGCTTGATGCCGAGGATAACTTCATCAGGCGACAAGCGCTTTTTTGCCTGCCATGTCCGGTCATGCCCGTCCTGCGGTTCCCCTGCCAGACGGGTAATCAGCCGCACGGTGTCGTGGGTGCCCAGATGGTTCATCAAAAGCGAAAGCGTCTGCTGGGGGTAGTCGTTTTGCAGCTCATTAATAATGCCCGACAACCATTTGTAATTGCCGTCACGGATAAAGGCGATTACAGCATCGGACACCGGATAATTCATCACGCTGTCGAGTTCTCCGCCGAGCAAATAGTGCCGTCTGTGCCCGTAACTGATTTTATTGGAGGCGTTTTCCCAGACCTCGCCAATCACGATCGCGTCGGGATTTTCGGCTTTTGCTGCCGCATAGATTCTGCGGATAAACTCCTCGGGCAGCTCGTCCGCTACATCGAGCCGCCAGCCGGATGCGCCGAGGCGAATCCATTTCCGGATTACACCGTTTTCACCGGTGATAAATTCTGAAAATCCGGGATCGGTCTCGACAGTGTTCGGCAGTGTGCGCACGTTCCACCAGCATTCATATTCATTCGGCCAATGCCTGAAACTGTACCAAGAAAAATAAGGTGAGTTTTTTGTATTCGCCGCGCCTTTTTCATGATATCGGGCTGCGTTAAAATATCGGCTGTCAGAACCGGTGTGTGAAAATACGCCGTCTAGAATGAGTTTTATGCCGCGTTTTTTAGCTTCCTGGGCCAGTTCGGAAAAATCTTTTTCGTCGCCGAGCATCGGGTCGATTTTTAAATAATCAGCGGTATTGTAACGGTGGTTCGAGTGCGCTTCAAAAATCGGATTGAGATATAAAATCGTCACCCCGAGCGATGCCAAATAATCGAGCTTCGCTGTAATCCCCGCGAGGTTACCGCAATAATAATCGTTGTTTTGAACAGCGAAATTGCGGTCGAGGTCGGCATATTCGGGCAGTTTAGCTTTGTCCGCCACGATCCGGCGGTCGGGATAGAGGTTTTTGCAATCCCCTGCCTGAAAAAATCGATCAGGGAAAATCTGATAGATCACGCCGCCCGCAAAACCCTCCGGTTTTTTCAAATTGCCGTCAAAAACAGTCTGCTGCCAGAAGTCGCGCCCCTCCGGCTTGATGATATTCTCGCCGATGGTAAACCGATAAAAAAACAGTCCTGGTTTTTTAAAAACATGTGAATAACACCAACGCTCCGTACCGTTTTCGCAGTCTTGCCAAAGCATCTCATAGCGTCCGAGATCACACAGATTCTCATCAAACAAGCAAAACCGTACTTCTACTGCGCCCGCAGAAAACGGCAAAGGCAGACAAAATTCGACCCTCGTACCGTCCGAAACGGCACCTACGGGGCTTTTACATACTTTTGATTGCGGATTATATAATGTCATATCAAACACTCATGGTCGTCACAAACACGGACAGCCCGAATAAAAATTGCGCCGAATAATAAAAGGTCAAGGAAACGATATCGCTGACGCGCGATTTTTTCACAAAGATATTGCGTGCGAGCATCAAATCGGAAACGACGAAAAAGGCCGCACCGACAGCCAACAAAATCCCGCGCGTGCTGAGGGATAAACACGCGGGAACGCCGAGTGCCAACATTGCATTGAGAATAACCGAATAAACCAAAAGCGGTGCAAGCGTCTTTCCCGCTTTTTTAAAATAGTTATGAAATATCACCCAGACCAATAGCAGACCGGCGAGGAAGATCGGCAAACTGATATACCATTTAAACTCATGAGTCTGCAAAAACGCCGGAATATAGAATAAATGACCGAGTAGAAATGCGAACACGCCGAGCACAAAGCTGACGCCAATCAACACATCGGCGATCAGGCAAATTGACATTGCAATCATCATCAATAATCCAAATGTGCCGGGAGTGCGGAGATATCCGATGACGATTAAAGCCAATGCCATACCGGTCGCCATCGCTTTAAAAGTCAGTGAAAGCGGCTTTTTTTCCGCGGGGGAGCAGGACATTTTGAGATAAACGGGTTCAAAGACAAAAAATAGCGCGGCTCCGAGAATTGCGATCATCACCCAATCCAAACTTATCCCCTCCGATTCCATATTCTGTTATCAGTATAGTACGCCGATGTCGTTTCTGCAATACTTTCCTTGAAAATTGATCTTTTTCGCAGCTTCGTAGGCGCGGTTCAAAGCTATTTGCAAATCGTCCCCGGTCGCGGTGACACCGAGCACCCGTCCGCCGTTGGTCACGATTTTTCCGTCCTTGAGCTTGGTTCCTGCGTGGTAAACAATCGCACCGCATTTATCAAGTCCGATAATCTCATAACCCTTTTCATAATGACCGGGATACCCGCCGCTGGCAAGCACGACGCAGGCCGCACAGCCGGGTTTGACCGAAAATTCCACCTCAGCCAAATGCTGTTCGCGCACGGCAAACATGATGTCGACCAGATCTCCGTCGAGCAACGGCAGCACTACCTGAGTCTCTGGGTCGCCGAAACGGGCGTTGTATTCAAACATTTTGGGGCCGTCAGCGGTCAATATCAATCCAAAAAAGATAACACCTTTGAAGTCAATTCCCTCGGAAATAAGAGCTTTCAAAGTGGGTTGGAATATCTTTTTCTCGATGATTGCCGCCACTCCCGGTGTATAAAGGGGGTGGGGGGCAATAGTGCCCATTCCGCCGGTGTTCGGGCCCTGGTCACGGTCGAAAATCTTCTTGTGGTCTTTGGCGGTCGCCATCGGGCGTATGGTCCTACCGTCGCAGAATGTCAGCATGCTGATCTCGACGCCTGTTAAGAACTCTTCGATGACGATCTTTTCGCCCGAAGCGCCGAACGCCTTATCCAAAAACATGGTTTTTAAAGCGTCAACGGCTTCCTGCTCGTCTTTCGCAATGATCACGCCTTTGCCGAGTGCCAACCCATCGGCTTTGATTACAGTCGGGTATTTATTTTGCGCTTTCACATAGGCAAGTGCGGCTTCGAAGTTGTCAAACGACTCATAGGCGGCGGTCGGGATGCCATATTTTTTCATCAAATATTTCGAAAAGACCTTGCTGCCCTCGATGGCAGCGGCGGCCTTATTCGGCCCGAATGCCGCGATACCCTCGTTTTCAAGCCGGTCGACAAGCCCCGCGCAAAGCGGGTCGTCAGGCCCGACGACTACAAGCTCAATTTGGTGTTCTTTCGCTGCTTTGACAATCCCGTCAAAATCCATCGCCCCGATGTCAAGGCAAGTTGCTTCCTGCGTGATTCCGGCGTTCCCGGGCGCGCAGAACAGCAACGGCGTATGCTTGGATTCAGCCAGCTTTTTGATAATGGCGTGTTCACGTCCGCCCGAGCCGATCACAAGAATGTTCATAAAATTACATCCTCAATATAAACAATTGAATATTAGTGGTGGAACAGCCGGATGCCGTTAAATGCCATCATGATGCCGTATTTGTCGCAGGTCTCGATCACGTTGTCATCGCGGATCGAGCCGCCGGGTTGGACAATGTAAGAGACACCGCTCTTGTGTGCGCGTTCAATATTGTCACCAAACGGGAAAAACGCATCGGAGCCCAGCGATACGCCCGTGATCGAATCGAGATAAGCCCGTTTTTCTTCTCTTGTGAATACGGGCGGTTTTTCTTTGAAAATCGTCTGCCAGACGCCGTCTGCCAGCACATCCGCATATTCCTCGCCGATATAGATGTCTATCGCGTTGTCGCGGTCTGGACGCTTGATGCCGTCGACGAATTTCAGGGATTGTACCCGCTCGCTCTGCCGCAGCCACCAGTTATCGGCCTTGGAACCGGCGAGGCGGGTGCAGTGGACACGGGATTGCTGGCCCGCACCGATGCCAATTGCCATTCCGTCATAAGCATAACAAACCGAATTGGACTGGGTATATTTAAGCGTAATTAACGCGACTAATAAATCGCGCCTGGCGTTTTCGGGCAGATTTTTATTTTTTGTAACGATATTGGATAATGTGCTTTCATCGAGTTTGATATTATTGCGCCCCTGTTCGAAGGTGATGCCGAAGACCTGTTTATGTTCGATCGGAGCGGGGACATAAGCGGAATCGATTTTGATAATGTTGTATGCACCCTTGCGTTTGCCTTTTAAGATTTCGAGCGCTTTCGGGGTATATCCGGGAGCGATGATGCCGTCGGAGACTTCGAGGGCGATCAGGGCTGCGGTCTGTTCGTCGCAGACATCGGACAGAGAGATGAAATCGCCGTAAGACGACATGCGGTCCGCACCGCGCGCTCTGGCGTAAGCCGAGGCCAGCGGGGAGAGCTCCATTCCGCTGACAAAGCAGGCCTTTTTGATCTTTTCGCTTAACTCACATGCGACTGCGGCACCCGCCGGACTGACGTGCTTAAAAGAAGTCGCGGCGAACAGTCCCGTGGCAGCTTTGAGTTCGCTGACCAGCTGCCAGCCGTTCAAAGCGTCGAGGAAATTGATATAACCGGGTCTGCCGTTGAGTACCTCGAGCGGCAACTCGCCCTCTTCCATAAAAATTTTCGCAGGCACTTGGTTGGGATTGCAGCCGTATTTTAAAAGCAGTTCTTTTGCCATTGGAACCATCCTTTCACATAAAAGCTCTCATGTTTACTTGATATTTTTATTTAAAATGCGGGTCTCCATATCGCCGCTCAGCGGATTTTCGTAACGCACAAACAGCGAGACCTTGTTGGTTTCGTCCAACACGTTCCATAAGGTTTTTGTAAAAGTATCGATATCGCCCTCAACCGCAACTTCGGTCGGCTCGCCGGTAAACGAGGGCAGGGGGTTTCCGTCGCCGTTATAAGTGTGGATCAGATGGCCGACGCCGAAGACGGGCGCATATTCAAAAAACTGACGATAGGTAGCGGTACTGTCCTGCGGCGCGCTCTTTAAAATCGAGAGCTTATAAACATCATCGCTATAGATGCCCGAGATGCGCGGCGTAAAATTAGGGCCGTCCGGTTCAAAGCTGCGGGTGCGCAGTGCGCTCTCAAAAGTACCGCCTAACCGAAGCGCTGCGAAAATCGTATCGGTTTGGTCGCCGTTGGTCACAATGGTCATGCCGTTATAACGGCGAACCGGATGGTAGATAATCAGCGACGGGTCAATAACTTTTGACGGGTCGAACGCCTCGGTCTTGAGTCCGCTGCCCTCGGTCTCGACAAATACGCGGTTGCGGCTGTTTTCGCTGCGGCCCATGATAAAATAGGCTATGACCTTTTCACCGTTCTTGTTCATACCGAGAAAAACGCAGCGGCCCGGGTAGCTGTTTTTTGAAAGCGCCTGTTCAATCGTCTTCATCTCTTCATTCTACCTCCATCGTAATTTTTGAGAGGATTTCCACCAAAAAAGTATGTTCGCGTTCCAAAATGCGAGCAGCCAGTTTTTCCGGCGTATCTCCGGGAAGCACCGGAACTTTTGCTTGCACCACGATGTCCCCGCTGTCATATTCGGCGTTCACCCGATGGATGGTCACGCCGCTGAAGGTCTCGCCGGCCTCAATAACCGCTTTATGCACGTTGATGCCGTACATGCCTTTGCCGCCGAATTTCGGCAGCAGCGCCGGATGGATGTTAAAGATGCGGTTTTCATAGGCCCGCAGAACCGGAAGCCCGATCTTTTTCAGGTAACCGGCCAGTAAGATTAAATTAGTCTCGTGCTTTTGTAAAATATCAAGTGTGACCCGGTCGAGTTCGTCGGGGTCGGGATACAGCGAAGCGTTGATGCAGTAGGTATCGATTCCCGCGTCCTTGGCTCTTTGCAGCGCGAACGCGTCCGCATTGTTGCTGAGTACACAGCACACCGACGCGTTGATTTTACCCGCTTTACACCCGTCAATGACCGCTTGAAGATCCGAGCCGTTGTGCGAAGCGAAGACCGCGATTTTCTTCATGCCAGTTTAACCTCGCCTGAGCCGTCTTTGACTTCACCGACCACATACGCGTCCTGTCCCATCGACTTGGCAAGTGAAATTGCCGCATCGGCATATTCGGACGGCAGGGCGATCAGCATGCCAACGCCCATGTTGTAGGTGTTGAACATGTCGTATTCGGGGATGTTGCCGGTTTGTTGAATTAAGTTGAAAATCGGCAGTACGTGAACTTTATTTTTTTCGATGACCGCGCCAAGGTGTTTGGGCAGCATGCGCGGGATGTTTTCGTAAAAGCCGCCGCCGGTGATATGCGAAACGCCGTGAATCGGGTATTTTTCGGCGAGCGCAAGCAGCGGCTTGACATAGATTTTTGTCGGGGTCAGCAGAGCCTCACCCAATGTGCAGTTCAGTTCGTCGACCTGCTGGGAAAGTACTTCGGGGGTGATTTTAAAGATTTTACGAACGAGCGAAAAACCGTTGGAATGCACACCGGACGAGGCGAATGCGACCAGCGCGTCGTCTTTTTGAATCAGCTTCTGCCCCTCGATGACCTTTTGACGGTCAACGATGCCCACCGAAAAACCGGCCAGGTCATATTCATCCGCCGGGTAAAAACCGGGCATCTCGGCGGTTTCGCCGCCGATCAAAGCGCATCCTGCCTGAACGCAGCCGTCGCACACGCCTTTGACGACGGTTGCAACCCGTTCGGGTTCGTTTTTGCCGAGTGCGATGTAGTCGAGGAAAAACAACGGCTTTGCGCCGGAGCAGATCACGTCGTTGACGCACATGGCCACGCAGTCGATGCCGACCGTGTCATGCTTATCCATCGTAAAAGCGATTTTCAGCTTGGTGCCGACGCCGTCGGTTCCGCTGACTAAAATCGGCTCCTTCATGCCCGAAAGATCGGGTGAAAACAGCCCGCCGAAACCTCCGATGTCGCCGACGACGCCCGGGATCAGGGTCTTCGCGATGTGCTGCCGCATCAAACGCACGCCTTCGTAACCGGCTTCCACGTCGACACCGGACGCTTTGTAACTCTCGTTCATAAGTTCCTCCCATTTATTTTTATTCGTATTTTTTCATTCGAGCGCGCTGTTTTGCCTTGTCGCTCTCACTGTATTTTTTCTCGAATTTGTCCGGCTTTACTTCGTCGGGAACATTCACCGGATATTGCCCGGTGAAGCAGCCGGTGCAGCATCCGCCGCAGGATTCGTCAGCAAGCTGCCCGATGTGTTCGACCGAGAGATAACCGAGCGAGTCAACGCCGATGCTTTTTGCAATCTCGTCAACGCTCATCCGGCAGGCTATCAATTTATCTTTACCGTCGATGTCGGTGCCGAAATAGCAGGGGCTGATGAACGGCGGACAGGAGACGCGCATGTGAACTTCTTTTGCTCCGGCTTCGCGCAGCATTTTGACAATTCGGGCGCTGGTTGTGCCGCGCACAATCGAATCGTCGACCATGATCACGCGTTTGCCTGAGACCGTCTCAGCAATCGGATTCAATTTTATATGCACAGACGCTTCGCGCAGCGCCTGCGTCGGTTGAATAAAGGTTCTGCCGATATAGCGGTTTTTCACAAATCCCACGCCGTAGGGAATCTCCGATTCTGCGGCATATCCGATCGCAGCGTCGAGTCCGGAATCCGGAACACCGATCACGACATCGGCCTCGACTGGGTTCTCTTGCGCTAAAAACTGTCCCGCGCGCTGACGGGCCATATGCACATTTGTACCCTCAATCATCGAGTCGGGGCGCGCGAAATAGATATATTCAAACACGCATAGAGAGGGCTTCTGTCCGCAGTGCGAGGTGATGGAGCGGAGATTTCCGTCTTCGATGACAGCGATTTCTCCCGGAACGATATCGCGGACGAATTTTGCGCCGAGGGTCTCAAACGCGCAGGTCTCGGAGGCAAAAATGTAACTTCCGTCGGGCGTTTTTCCCAGTGAAAGCGGACGAAAACCATGGGGATCACGGACAGCGATCAACTTTCGCGCCGACATAATGACGAGTGAATAAGCGCCTTCGAGCTCGTCCATGGCTTTTTCAATCGCGCTCTCAATGCTCGGGGTGCAAAGCCGGTTTTTGGTGATGACGTAGGCGATGACTTCGGTATCGGAAGTGGAACGAAAGATTGCGCCTTCACGCTCAAATTTTTCACGCAGTCCGGCGGCGTTGGTGATATTGCCGTTGTGGGCGACGACCATCGGCCCTTTAACATGACGCACGACTAACGGTTGGAGATTGGTTCGGTTCGCCGAGCCGTTCATCGAATAACGAACATGACCGACCGCCATCTGCCCGCCGTCGAGTCGCTTGAGAACCTCTTTGGTGAACACCTCGTTGACGAGTCCCATGTCAGCATGCGCTGTGACAATGCCGTCATCGTTGACAGCGATACCGCAGGCCTCCTGGCCGCGGTGCTGCAGGGCATAGAGCGCGTAATAAGCAGCTGAAGAGGCGTTAAAAGTCTCGGTCGAACAGATGCCGAATACGCCGCATTCCTCGTGAATGTCACCGAACATGAAAGATCTCCTTGCTAAAATGATAAAAAAGGAAATAGCCCTGAGAGACAGAGCTATTTTTGGTTGAAGGAAGCGTCCTTGGAAAGGACGGCTTTTTGCATTTCAATTTTATAATCGGCCAGTTTTTCAGACAGCTGCTCATCCGATACGGCAAGAATCTGCACCGCGAGCAGCGCGGCGTTTTCGGCTCCGTCGATGGCGACAGTTGCGACTGGTACACCGGAGGGCATCTGAACCGTTGAGAGCAGGGCGTCGAGTCCATCGAGCGTGGACGATTTGATCGGGATGCCGATGACCGGTAAGACGGTTTGTGCGGCGATAGCGCCCGCGAGGTGTGCGGCCTTTCCGGCTGCGGCGATAAAGACACCGATGCCTTTTTCGGCAGCCGAGGAGGCATATTGCGCTGTCTCAGCGGGGGTTCTGTGGGCTGAGAGCACCCTCATTTCATAGGGTACACCAAACCGCGCAAGACAGTCGGCGGCTTTTTGGACGACGGGCAAATCGGAGTCGCTGCCCATCACAATGGCAACCTTGCGCACCGAAACCACCTCCGAAAAAGAATTGAGGCGTAAAAATTTACACCCGCATGCATATTCTATCATAATTTTTTAATATTTGCAATCGAAATTTATTTCAGCATTTTGTATTAGAAGAGTAAAATAAATTATTAAATATGTAAATATGTAAAGATTATTTTATAAAGATCTTTCGAAGTTCCATAAAGCGGTTGACTTTCGGTATTTATCATGCTATCATACGCCTGTACCGGATAACTCCGGACATCAAAATTGAATATTGAATTCGCAGCACGGTTCCAAACGGTGAAAACCGCCATTGGATCAGAGGGAAGTTCGGTGAAAATCCGTCGCAACCGCCATTACCGTAATTGAAAGATGCTCTTTCATAAGTCGGAATACTTGCCGTGCATGCGCGGTCACCGGTTATACTATTTTTATAAAATGAGTTTTCCGGAACATTTTTGGGCATGAAAAGTGCAGCCGTTTTAAGATTTCCAAAGGGATATTTTCGGCTGTGCCATGCCTTCGAAATCATTAGAGCAGTTGCGCTTTTATCGTTTCAAACGATAAGGGCGTTTTTTATTGCAATATGCCCGCATTCATCGGATAGCTGCGCCGGCGCAGTAAGGCGCAATATCATATATTGAAATCACAAGGAGAGAATTACCATGAAAATCAAAAAAGCGGTTGTCATGATTTTAACGCTGGCGATGATGCTGTCCATGCTCGGCCTCACGGCGTTTGCAGCAGACGATTCGGCGAAAATCAATGTCACGATCGTCGACAAAACCGGCGCTGTTGTATTGGCGCAGGAACCCATCACCGTCACCGACACCGACAAGGACGGCAAACTGACCATTGATGATGCCTTGTATCTTGCGCATGAAGGCAAGTTCACCGGCGGAGCAGCCAAGGGTTATGCCACCAAAACCGGCGAATACGGTCTTTCCATCACCAAACTCTGGGGCACCGAAAACGGCAGCGGCTTCGGTTATTATCTGAACAACAAGTCCGCCATGAGCTTGACCGATACTGTTAAAACTGGCGATTTTCTAACCGCTTTCTTGTATACAGATACAACGAATTTTTCCGATACCTATACCTATTTTGATGTAAACACCGTCAAAGCGACAGCAGGTGAAGAGATCAAACTGACGCTTTCCGCTGCGGCGTTTGATTCAAATTTCAAGCCCATCGTAAAACCGGTTGCCGGGGCTGTTATCACGGTTAACGGAACCGCAACAACCTATAAGACCGACGCCGAAGGCAAAGTCACAATCAAAATCGATAAGACAGGAACCTGCGTAATCAGCGCCACGTCTTCTGCTATGAGAATTATCGCGCCGGTTTGCACGGCAACCGTCTCCGCAGCCGATACCGCATCCGCTTCCGCCACCTCCGAGGTTTCGGGAGTCACACTGCCCAATACCGGTTCCTGTATCAACCCGGTTATTTATGCCGTGGTTGCATTCGCTATGATCGCCGGAATCGTTGTTGCGGCAATCCCGAAAAAGGTCAATGAAAAGTAAGTCTTTTGCCGTAATCGGCTGCTGTCTGTTAATTCTAGCTGTTTTGTCAGGCCCTGCAGCCGTCTCGGCGCAGAATATCGGGAACACCGCCGGCGAGGTGCAATACCTCGTCGGCGGCATTGCCGAATACAACGAAGCGCAATCCGGCGTCAATTCCATCCAGGAGTGGATCGACACCGGGCTGACCGAAAACGCGGGCGTTACTTCCGAATGGTACGCAATGGCGCTGAGCCAGTCGGGCGAGTCGTATGATTTTTCCGCTTACGGCAATGCTTTAAAAACATATCTGAGCAAAAACGAAATTACTGACGCCGCGACACGCCAAAAGTATGCACTCGCTTTAATATCAACCGGTTTTTCGAATGACGCTTTTGTGAATTCTGCGGTTGAAGATTCAATCGGGCAGCAAGGAATTATGAGTTGGATTTTTGGTCTGCACTTGCTTAACAACGGATGTAAAAGTTCGGGCTATACAATTGATGCAGTCATCAATCAAATTATATCTTTGCAATTTACAGACGGGGGCTGGGCGCTCTACGGCGAGAATTCCGACGTGGACGTCACCGCAATGGCGATCGAAGCGCTCTCACCTTATTATCAAACCGATGAAGCCGTCAAAGCGGCTGTGGATAAGGCAATTGTCCTTCTTTCCGATAAGCAGTTGGACGACGGCGGTTATATGGGTTTCGGCGAAGAAAACCCGGACAGCGCCGCGCAGGTGATTGTGGCATTGTCGTCTCTCGGGATTGACTGCACAGCGGGCAGCCGGTTTATCAAAAACGATCACACACTGCTTGACGCAATCGCCCAATATCGCCTTTCAGACAGCAGCTTTTCACATACAAAAGGCGGAGATTTCAATCACACTTCTACCGTACAGATTTTTTATGCGCTGATCGCTTTTCAAAGGCAGCAAAAAGGGCTGGGGCCGTTTTTCGTTTTTGACAAACCGACAACCGCCGAGAATCAAGGACAAACGGATGGTGCGAAATCAGGTTATAAATTTTGGGTCAGCATATCCGCTGCGGGATTAGCTTTGCTCGTCAGCGTGGTATTGATATTTAAAAAGAAAACACATTTTAAAAACTTTTTAGCGGTGGTTTTAGCCGCCGCTGCCGTAATCGCATTTATTCAGCTGACCGATTTCAGTGCCGCAAGCAGCTATTATAACGGTAAAGACACCGAAAAAGATACGATTATCGGCAAAGTGACGCTGACAATCCGTTGTGACACCATCGTCGGAAAGTCCGATTCAAAATATATCCCGTCTGACGGTGTCATATTAAAAACGACTTCGTTTGACATCGCGGACGGCGAGACGGTTTATGACGTGCTGGTAGAAGCGGCACGTAAATATAATATCCAAGTGGAAAACAACGGCACAAAGAATTTGGCTTATGTCGCCGGGATCAATTATCTCTACGAATATCAATTCGGTGACCTGTCCGGTTGGGTTTTCCATGTCAACGGCACTGCGCCTTCGGTCGGCTGCGGGGAATACAAGCTTTCCGACGGCGATGCGATCGAATGGCTGTACACCCTCGAAATGGGCGACGATCTTCAATTATAAAGAAAGGGGAGAGCGGCTTGAAGGATTTTTCGGAGTATAACCCCTTTGCTGTTTTAATTTATTTTCTCGCCGCCGCAGGTTTGGCGATGTTTACCGCCGGCCCGATGCTCCTCGCGCTTTCATTGGCGGGGTCGATTTCGCTTTTTATTGTCCGAAACGGCCGCAAAGGCCTCCGTTCCCATCTGTTCTTCTTCTTTTTATTCGTCCTGATGTCATTTATGAATCCGTTGATTTCCCATAACGGTGTGACGGTGTTATTCGTGATGAACAATAACCCCGTGACGCTTGAGTCTTTTTATTACGGCATTGCCTCCTCGGCGATGATCGTGTCGGTATTATACTGGTTTCGCTCCTTCACGCAAATTATGACAAGCGATAAATTGCTCTATCTGTTCGGTTCTGCGGCTCCGAAACTTTCATTGATCCTCTCAATGGCACTCCGTTATATCCCATTGTTCGGCAAACAGATAAAAAAGACCGACGCAGCGCAAAAAGCCCTTGGGTTATACAAAGAAGATAACGTCATCGACCGGGCTCGAGGCGGTACGCGGATTTTTTCGGTCATGGTGACCTGGGCGCTTGAAAACGGCATTATAACCGCCGACAGTATGACGGCACGCGGTTACGGCATCGGTCGTCGCACTTTTTTCGCGCTCTATAAATTCCGCAAGAACGATTTAGTGTTAATCCTGATTTCGCTCGGATTGCTCACCGCAACTGCGATTGGAATCGGTTACGGTTCGATCTCTTTCGAATACTATCCGGCCATTAATGCTTCGCCCGTCACTGCGGCATCAATTCTGACTTACACCGCATACGGGCTGCTTGCGTTCATTCCCACAATTATTGAAGCGGAGGAAAGCATCAAATGGAAATACTTGCTGTCAAGGAACTGAGCTTTACTTATCCGCTTTGTACCCAAAAAGCGCTTGATAAGGTGTCTTTTTCGGTCGAAAAAGGCGATTTCACCGTGGTCTGCGGAGCGACCGGAAGCGGTAAGTCAACCTTACTGAGGATGTTAAAGCAGGAATTGACGCCGCTTGGCGATAAAACCGGAGAGATCATCTATAACGGCAAGCCGCTTGATAAACTTGATGAAATGACCTCGGCCTGCAAGATCGGTTTCGTAATGCAGCGGCCCGAGCAGCAGCTCGTGACCGACAAGGTCTGGCACGAACTTGCGTTCGGGTTGGAGAATATGGGGTTACCGCAGCAGATGATCCGCCGACGCGTCTCCGAGATGTCGAGTTATTTCGGCATCGAAGCGTGGTTTGACAAGAACGTCTCCGACCTTTCCGGCGGGCAAAAGCAGATTTTAAATCTCGCAGCGGTCATGGTGATGCAGCCCGACATTCTGATTTTGGACGAGCCGACCGCCCAGCTCGACCCGATTGCGGCTTCGGATTTCATCGGGACCTTGCAAAAACTCAACCGCGAGCTCTCTCTGACAATCATCTTAGTCGAACACCGGCTCGAGGATGTCATTCCGGTCTGCGATAAGCTGCTTGTGATGGAAAAAGGATCGGTTCTTGATTATGGTGCATCCCGCAACATCGCCGAGAACATGCGTTCGCATCCGGCAATTTTACAGGCCATGCCGGCAGCAGTTCGGCTTTACAGCAAACTTAATGTGCTGTCACCCTGTCCGCTGACCGTTCGCGAGGGACGGCGTTTTATCGAAGAGCACTTTGAAAATACCGCTAAATCAAAAGAGCAGGGGGATTATGCGCATAATCAAACGCCCGCGCTCGAATTTTCGGATGTATGGTTCCGTTATGCCCGCGAACTGCCCGATGTGCTGAGCGGGCTCGATCTGACCGTTTACAACAGCGAATTATTCTGCATTCTCGGTGGAAACGGCTCGGGAAAAACCACCGCGCTCGGTGCTGCTGCCGGATTGAATAAGTTTTATGCCGGCAACATCAAGGTGTTTGGAAAAAAGCTGAAGGACTATAAAAATCAATCGCTTTATCGGAGCTGTTTATCCTTGTTGCCCCAGGATGTCCAGACGGTGTTTTTACGCAATACCGTGCGCGAGGAACTGGCCGAAGTCGGCGGAAGCAACGTTGAATTGCCTTATGACCTTACCCCATTGATGGACAAACACCCTTACGACCTCAGCGGCGGAGAGCAGCAGTTGGTCGCATTGGCCAAGGTGCTTGCGGCCAAGCCGAAATTGCTCTTGCTTGACGAACCGACCAAAGGACTTGACGCTTATGCAAAAAACGGTATCATCCACGTATTGAAAAAATTACAGGCAACCGGCGTGACGATTGTTGCGGTGACACACGACGTCGAGTTCGCCGCGCAGTGCGCCGACCGATGCGCGTTGTTTTTCCGGGGTGAGATCACCTCGATTGATACGCCCGTGAAATTTTTTGCCGAAAACACCTTTTATACCACTGCGGCCAATCGCATGACACGCGGCATCTTCGGCGGTGTGGTAACCGTAGATGACGCGGTTGACCACTGCCTGAAAAACAAACGAAAAGGGGAAGGCGTATGATCGTCATCAAAAACAACGGTCTGCGTAAAGCGGTTAAAATCGCCATCCCGTTCCTTTTGATTCCGGCGGCAATCGCCGCGGGCATCTTTCTGTTTGACGAAAAGCAATATGCGTTCATTTCGCTAACCGTTGCGATTTTATCTCTGGCGCTGTTTATCGCCGGATTTGAAAAGCGGCAGACAGGAACCAGGCGCCTGATCATCGTGGCGGTCATGGTGGCATTTTCTGTTGTCGGTCGTTTTATTCCTTTGTTCAAACCGATTACGGCGCTGACTATCATCACGGCGATCTACTTGGGCGGAGAAGCGGGATTTATGGTGGGCTCTTTGTCGGCTGTGATCTCGAATTTTTATTTCGGGCAAGGCCCCTGGACACCGTTTCAGATGTTTTCCTGGGGAATGATCGGACTGATCGCCGGTTTTTTATATTTGCCGTTAAAAAAGAGCCGTGTCTTTCTTCTCGTTTTTGGCTTTTTGTCCGGAATTATCTATTCGATTGTTATGGATAGCTGGACGGTTTTATGGTATAATCAATCGTTTGATTTGACGCTTTATCTCGCTGCGCTCGGCACAGCGCTGCCCTATACGATTATGTATTCGGTCTCCAATGTGATATTTTTAGTGTTGTTTGCAAAACCGTTCGGTGAAAAACTCGAACGAATCAAATTGAAGTACGGAATTTAAATCTAAAACGAAAGGATGATCCGAAATGAGAATTATCTCACCGGGGTTCGAGTTTATCCAAAAGCCCGACAGGGAACAGATTTTGCGTAATCTTGAATATATCGGCAGAGTCTGTTATAAGAGCGAGGATAAAATCACACCCGATTCCGCCGCGAAATTCGTGAGCATTCTGATCAAAAACGGCCACGAGTCGGTGATTGAGCATGAAAAAATTACGGTTAAAATCACCTGCGACCGCGGTGTCAGCCACGAGATCGTCCGTCATCGGCTGGCCAGTTACAGCCAGGAAAGCACCCGTTATTGCAATTATAATAAAGACAAATTCGGAAACGAATTAACTTTTATCCGCCCGTATTTTTGGAATGACGACCCCGATAAATACACTGTCTGGGAACAGATAATGGCGCAGATTGAATCGGCTTATTTAAAATTAATCGAAACAGGTGCCGCACCGGACGAAGCCAGAACCGTGCTGCCCAACAGCCTGAAAACCGAGATTGTGATGACGATGAATCTGCGCGAATGGCGGCATTTCTTTATATTGCGCACATCACCGAAGGCGCATTCGCAGATGCGGGAAATCACCATTCCGATGTTGAAAGCGTTTCGAGAAGCCATCCCGGT
>Ga0116171_10000500_pt1 | contig 41808 bp, 32 predicted proteins | sample AD_JPNHW2_MetaG_FD_89798 | JGI IMG/M metagenome (GOLD analysis project Ga0116171, IMG submission 89798) | Active sludge microbial communities of municipal wastewater-treating anaerobic digesters from Japan - AD_JPNHW2_MetaG | ecosystem: Engineered > Bioreactor > Anaerobic > Digestate | place... | reverse complement strand
CAACAAACTACGATATAGATATACTTCAGGATGTGCACCATAATCAACACGCCCATGAAACTCACCATACTCGTTTACTGCCAGTAAATCAACTGCTGCAAATTTTAAAAAGAGATTTTTAAGGGCTGCTCGTATTTGTGCATCAGAAGAAGGATAGTTAAAGGTAACGACACCATGGATTCTGGCATTATATCCAGTAGAAACAGAAATAGCTTTGACCAGATAGTTATTAGTCTTTTGCAGGCTATCAATTTCTTTTTTCTGCATTTCCCTCACCATTTGTTGTGATTCTGAATCTTTTCGTGATTGGACTAGTTTAAGGACCGCAGCAAGAACAATCAGAACGAGAATAATACGACCTGCAACGCTTAAGTTTTTCCAGGATGATGGTTCTGCAGGATTTTTTTTTGGTTGCAGTAATAATCCGCTAACGGCAAGAACCATAGCAACAACCTCCAGAATTATTCTTATATTCATATTGTCACATTATTAACTTTTATTTTCCAGCATACTTATTTGTATTCAATATTTCCAATTTTAACATTATCAACAGGTTACGGGATCCAGATTGCACCGTCTTTAACAAAAACCGGTACCAAATCCTCTCCCGAATTGTGGCATGTTTTTCATCAGTATCTTTTTGGGTAAATTAACAGAAGGTGACTTAATTGAAAAATCACATGATCTATTGCTCTCACCTCCCCCATGACCTGAAGAAACACCAGGGGCAGCTCCCGGATTTTCTTTTGCAGACATCAAATCAACACAGTAGATTGTTGGATCAAAGTTACATCAGTGAAGATGCTAAAGTCAAGTTTTTGCAATCTGTTTTTAATGCTCCTTAAAAATCTTCTGGCATCTGACTTCTTTCATGTAATAACACGATCAAAGGATGAAAGGATCCGTCAATAATAAATATGTTTTTTAATAAAGAGATGCAAGGTTTTTAAAAATCATGCATTTATATATATGATAAATCGATAGAAGTAATAATACCCGTATCATGAAAAGAACATATTCCTTAATCGTCATTTTAATTGGTTTAGTCTTTCTAAACGGCTGCGTCAAGACAGAAATAAAACCAACAGGAAACACAATGACTGACTTAGGCTTCATTCCTTCTGAAGTCACAGTAAATGCTGATTTTCAGCCAATGATTTATATCAATGGTTCTCTCCTGGTAGGTACAAGTGATGGCATATGGGCGTGTAATATTTCAACCAGGGAATGGTCCACTCACGGACTGCAGGGGAAGAATATTACAGCTATCTTCAAACACCCTGAAATGGAAAACAGGCTCTTTGCCGGGGTAAGCACAGACTATACAAGTAATTACAAAACGCTTTATATCTCTAAGGACGGAGGGGCGACATGGAATGTCGCCACCAGTCCTGTCTATAATACACTTGAGAATTGCTATGAGGATATTTACTGTTTTGCAGCTAGACCAGGTTTTCCGGATCAGATTTATGCAAACCTTATAGGAGGGACTACAATCGCAGTCTCAACTGACTGCGGTGAAACATGGCACAGGTTCAATTACCTGGATGAAAGCTATTTTGCCTACCCATGCAATATTATATTCCTGCCCGGTAACCCTGACGTTATTTTTCAGGGTGCGGAGTCACCCCTTGATGATGCATGGCTGGGACGTTATGACATAAACAGCAATGACCCCGTCCTTCTTGGCAATTTCACAAAAATGGTTAATACTTCAACCTGGAGCAACAGAAGGCCAAATGAGCTGCAGACATATAGCTATACAGGGCAAAATATATATGCAGGGCTTGAAGGGGCCCTGGCAAAAGTAGTCGGGAATACTTCAAAATTCATTTTCAAATATGAAGCAAGTAAAAAAGAGGCCTCGCCAAACGAGTCACTGTTCTATACTTACGTCAAAGGAATATGGGTAGATCCCGGAGATACAAAACATATTCTTTTCGGAGGAATACTTAACAATGATGTTCAGCCCATGCAGCTCTATGAGACATATGATGAGGGAGCCAGCATCTACCGCTATACGGATAAATATGAAATGGAGAATCCATGCCTTTTAAAGATAGTTCCGGCAGGGACCTCCCCCGCTCTGCTGTTTGTGGATTATAATTTAAAGAAGGTAAAAGTGCTGCTCTTCAATAATGACTCAGGTAAATAAAAGAATTTACAATTATCACCTGACCAATTTCATCTGGTGCTCTTTTGACTAATTAATTCAGGTGAACAGGTAAAAAAAATATCCGGCCAAATGCAAGGTTTTTTGACAAACGGGATTTATATAAAAGAATAATAATATCAAAAGGATGATAAATTATAATGATAAAGCTATGAAGAATTCAAAATTACTATTAATGACATCAGGGATTGTTTTCATGGCCCTGGCCTTTCAATCGTGCCTCAACGATGATACCTTTGATGACTATCTGTATCCTAACGCACTGGTAACCGTTAAGCCCGTCACTGATAAATCATTTTTTTTACAATTGAATGACAGCACAACACTCTATCCCGTAAACGTAACGGCATCTCCTTATGCAGATAAGGAAGTGAGAGCCCTGGTCAATTATAAGGAAGTAAAAGAACCCTCCAATGGATATAGCAAAGCCGTTTATATAAACTGGATTGACAGTATTTTGACAAAGACTATGGTCCCTGATCTGGGGTCCGATGACGATGCTACATATGGTAATGACCCTGTGGAGATTGTTAATGACTGGGTGACGGTACTGGAGGATGGATACCTCACTTTAAGAATCAGGACTGTTCATGGAAGTCAACCCCAGAAGCATACTGTGAATCTCCTGGCTGCCAGTGACCCGGCAAAACCTTATGAGATAGAATTTCGGCATAATGCTTGTGGAGATGTTGATGGCACATTCAGGGATGCGTTGGTTGCCTTCAGACTAAATATGTTGCCCAACACTAACGGCAAAACGGTTAAGTTAAAATTGAAATGGAAATCATTCAGTGGTGATAAGTGGGCGGAATTTAATTATTGTACACGAAGTGAATCTACTGTAAAATAGAATGTTATTGATGAAAGAAAACTCCCTAAAGATTAGTTTCTGTCTGAAGAAGAAAAAACTCCTGTTTTTCCGACAGGAGTTTTTATCATTGATTCCCAGCCACCTGGTAACCTCAATATTAAATCATTAATATTATTTTGCAATCAGAATTCAATAAACCCATAAAAATACAAATCAGAAAACAGGAATTGAAGCACATAGGGATTCTCATTAAGATTTGACAAAATAAAAAAAGCACCTTATGAATAGTGTGCAATTATACTATGGTAAAGGAAGAAGGTTCAGAACAGGAATTGCTTCAAAAAATTAGATGCGGAGACATCAAGGCTATGAAAGAGCTTTACAATAACTATTCAGGGTATCTCACTGCAGTATGTTCGCGTTATATAGACAGCAATGATGATGTCAGGGATATCCTGCAGGAAAGTTTTATTAAGATATACAATAACATAAATAAATTCGAATACAGGGGAAATGGAGCATTAAAAGCATGGATGACCCGCATTACGGTAAATGAATCTCTAAAGCAGCTTAAGAGCAATGAACAACTGGAACTAATAAAACCCACATGGGATCTGCCTGATGTAATAGAAGATGATGATCCTGACTTTGATGATATGCCGTCATCCGTCATATTGGATATGATTCGTTCTCTTCCACAAGGATACAGGACAGTCTTTAACCTATATGTTTTCGAGGAAAAAAGCCATAAGGAGATAGCTTCAATATTGAGAATTGCTGAAAGCTCGTCTGCTTCTCAGTTTCATAGAGCAAAGGGTATTTTAGTGAGAAAAATAAGAGAGTATAAATCAATCCAAAGGTAGAGTCATGAATAATCAATGGATAAAAGATCTGCGGAAACGGATGGAGACTCATGAAGAATCTTCTCCTGAAGGATTGTGGAATGATATTGAAAAAATCTTAAGAAATGAAAAGGACAGAGCAATAGTTCCACCTGTCTTATTCGGGAAAGGAAGATTATTTTTATTGAGCAGGCAGATAGGGACAGCCGCTGCAATAGCATTGGTTGTTTTATCTATAGGATATTTCAGCGTGAACAAAAATCGTGAAAAGGATTTTTCAACGGTAACACAGGTACAACAAAAAGAACAGGATAAATCTGAAACAAAGCCTGCCTCTTCTGAGAAGCATCATGTAATTGACAATCTGATCTCTTTAAACATTGTCCATGTTGCTCCTCAAAAAGAATCTATCAATGCAGGGCAGCCAGCGGAATGTTCATCTTTTGAAAATAGAGAGGATTTAACAATCATTACAGGAAATGATAAAAAAATTGAGGAAATAAATATCAAGCCCCTGGTCAGGTCATCAGAATGTAAAAGACCCTCTAAAAGCGTTCCCGGAAAATACTATGATTACATGTACGCCTATAATTCCGCAACGGATAAGGATCTGAATTCAAACAAAAAATACAATGTGAGTGCTTTTGCCTCAAATCTTCCTGTTAGCATACAAAGCAAATATAACGGAGTAAAGGACTTTGGTGCCGCAAACATAAATATTGAAAGTGTTACAGGTGTGACATTACTTGGAGAAGATCCTTACTCAGATATCCTTATTTATAACACGTTTGTGGAGACTCAGACATCCATAAAACACAAGCAGCCCGTAACCGGTGGATTAACTGTTAATTACAGTTTAAACAGGCGCTGGGGGCTGATAAGCGGAGTGACATATGCCATGCTTTCATCACAACTCCGGTCTGGCAGTGACCATTATTATTACAGAAGTGAACAAACGCTTCATTACATGGGAATACCCTTGAGCTTATGCTATAATGTCTGGGGAAACAAACAAACATCTGTCTATTTCACCGGGGGTGGTACTATTGAGAAAAATATTTCGGGCAAACTAACCACGGAGTATTTTATTGACGATGAGAAAAAGTCAGTAAAAGAGGAGAAATTATCAGTTGATCAACTTCAGTACTCGCTCAACCTCTCTGCGGGAATGCAATATAATATTGCTAAAAGAATCTGCGTATATTCTGAGCCCGGGATCAGTTACTATTTTAAAAACACCAGTAAAATTGAAACCATTTATAATCAGAGGCCTGTTAATATCAGCCTTCATTTCGGGGTTAGATTTTTATGGTAGTCGGGCTGACCGTTTATTAAAACATTATTCTTAAAAAAATCTAACAGGGTTCCCTTATGCTCATGAACAAAGTGCTGAAATAAGATTTACATCAGCTACTCCTGTAACAGGCAATCTGTTTTTTGTCTGATATTCCTTTATGCGTCTGGCAGATGTCTGGCCGAAGATGCCATCGGCTTTGATATCAATACCCAGGCATGATAGACCCAGTTGGATCAGTCTGACATCAAGACCGCGCAGCATAGGCGTCTGCAGGCTTAGTATCCGGCTCCCGGGTTGTGGACCATCATAGCATTTCACGGGTGTTGATGAAAGAGTGGCAGAAGAGATCTCAACCCCGCATACGACAAGAGGTAACTCCAGTCCCCAATATCCCTGATCTATCAATCGTTGAAATGCCTCCATACGGTATACAGTCCCATGCAAAGCAGTATTATCGTTTTCGGCCAGCCATTTGCGACGTTCATCTACATAGGTTCTTATCCATTTCTGTTCACCTGATGTGGCAATATTCCGGGCTGTACGATTAGTTTTGTTACGCAGCAACCCCCATGATCCATGTACATGACCATCATAGACAACAGCAACGCCAAGGGCTGTTTTTATTCCAGTAGCTGCTGCTGTCTTTTCAGTAGGTTTCCAGTAATTCTCATCAAAGAAATAATCCTGGGTATCCCGCATAACAGGGTCATCGGCTGTAGCACGCAGGATATTATGCAGTTTCAGGTCATTATCCAGGCTTAAGTCTATAGCGGCCAGTCGTTCCAGATAGGGTTTAAGCATGTCAGCAAAGCGGGCTCCGTTATTGTCGCAATACAAACGGAGCAGTTCGTAGAGTCCTCCCGAACCCAGTGTGGTTTGCGAACGTCCGAAAGTCAGATGACCTGTGTCACGCGCAATTACGGTTACACTGCCATAATCGCCCTGAACATCACCCGTTTCAAAGATATTGATGATGCTTTGGGCCGTTTTGATTTGTGTCGCTGTTAACATATTATTTAATTTTTGTCATTAATAAATGTTATCTGTTTGATTTATAATCACAAATAATTGCCAATATGCCGTAAACGTGCCCGGGCATGATGTCATTAAAACTAAAATACAAATGGTGCTTTAGCAGAAGTATCAGAAGATCCAGATCTTATACCATTCCCCCGGCCTGAAGAAACACCAGGGGCAGCTCCCGGATTTTCTTTTACAGACATCAAACCAGTACAGTAGATTATTTGTCAAAGTTACAATGAGGAATATCCTAAAGTCAAGTTTTTGTATTTCTGTTTTTTACTCGTCCCGAGTATAATAAAAGCAGAAAGGGGTATTTTGAGTCGGGTTTATACTTTGTCTCAGAGTATATCTTTAATTATTATCCCGGCTCTGAGCCACCGCCCCGGCTCCTGTACACCACCGATATCAAAATATCGTATCCCGGCAATATTTGTTGCGGAGAGGAAAACAGCAGCCCCTTGAAGCTGGTATGTTATTCGTCCATCTGCCAGAAACACATTACGGAATGGGGTCTCAATCCGATCGGCAACACCATTTGTGTAGGCGGTATATCCTCCTGCCCTATCCTGCCATGTAAGACTCCAGTTTGCCGTAAGATTTTTATAGATCTTGTGTGATAGCACTATGTCAATCTTGTTCTTCAATATGTCAAGCAGATATTTTGACTGGTATCCTTCACTCGTCTTGTCTGCACAGAGATGTGTGTAACCAGCCCTGAGATAATTTAGGAAACTGTTTCCTGACTGCTGAAAATCAAACTCAAAAGAGATCTCAGCACCCGAAATATTGACACTTGTAAGATTCATCACCTGCCATATCTCATTGTCATCTGCCCTCACCCAGTCAATCATATTCTTTCCGTTTCTCCTGAAGATCGATATTTCGGAGATCAAATAATTTTTCCTGTATTTCACTCCTGCCTCCATTGCAAATGCCTCTTCAGGTTTCAGATCAGGATTTCCCTTGCTTGTCGGGTCGTTATAATACAGGTCTGTAAATGTTGGCTGACGTAATGTACGGTTGAGGGTTGCATAAAGGCTAAGATGGTCAGTGAGCGACACTCCCGCATCAACACCCGGATAAATGGTAATTCCGGACTTCTGAGCATCACTGAAATTTGCAAGCAGTCCACCTGAGATCCGCCAGCTTTTACCAAAATATGATTGCTCAATCATTACACCGGCATTTAACCTGCTGTCGCCCCTGGTGTATTCCAATCCGTTGGTCCGTGGTATCTCTTTATGCACCTTAAGATCATGACCAAGCTTATTGCTCAGTATGCGTTCATATCTAAATGAATAACCTATGGAGGTTGTAAGGTTAATTCCTTCCTTAATCTCATAATTAAAAGCAGACCCGGCTACATCAGTCATATGATAGTTGTGCCCTGTGTACCACGACGGAGGATCATCACGGAAAAGCTCAAAACAATCGTAATGCCGACGCCAGTAAATTACCGGCTCTATCTTTTCTGTAAAAGTTGCTTTCAGAGATCCGAAACATGTTTGTGTCTTCTCAAACTGCGATGGATACTTTGCAGAGTAAAAGCTATTGGCACCAAAGTCTCTTGAATAATATCCGGTCTGAAGGTCAAACCCGGTCTTTCCTCTCCTGAATTTAAACCGGTTAAAAAACGACGTGTTGACAAAGTCGGTGTTTGTGATATATCCGTCTGATGATGTATGCGACGCTGAGAATAAATCTGATATCTTTTCCCCTGCCAGCGAGAGCGAAAGTGAAGCATTTGTATAATTATGACTCCCTCCTGTCACAGAGGCTCTGATTCTGTTCCCGGTAGGTTCTTTTACAATTACGTTAACGACGCCATTGAAAGCATTTGGTCCGAAGATTCTTGCACCAGGCCCTCTCAGAAGTTCTATCCGGTCCACAACATCAAGGTCAAAAGGCAGGTCCATGTTATGATGGCCTGTCTGAGGGTCCGATATGTTGACTCCGTTAATAAGGATAAGTGTCTGATCAAAGGTGCCTCCACGTATACTTATGTCAGCCTGCTGTCCCGGTGCGCCTCGTTGCCTGATATCAACACCTGGAATCAACTCCAGAACACCCGATGGTTCTCCGGTGACGCTCAGACGCATATCACCTGAAGTACTCACCTCTATTGAACGAAGAGTCCTTGAAAAAGTAACTCCGGCACGGGATGAGGTTATGACAATCTCATCAATCTGAACTTCCTTGCCCGGAATAGTATCCTGCAAACTTTGTGAATATAGTATTAAAGGGCAATTAAGTATTCCAAAGAGATAAAAAAACAAAATGATCTTAACTCTTCCACATGCCATCTGATCACATTTAAGAATTCAGGCCTCAAAAATATGTAAATAAACCCGACCATAAGTTGCAGTAAAAATGTTTTGAAACAGTCAGTGTAATTCATAGGATTGAAGTTATTGATGCTGTGAGCTTAATCCACTATTGACTTCTGATAATTAATAGTTTAACTTTGAATTCTCTTAAACTGCCGGGGCAGTGTCTGTCTGATTATCCGATTTCATTTTGAGCATATATATATCAAGGTATATAATTGATTTACATTGTTGTATAACTAAAAATAATATATATGGAAGCAAGGAAATTTTATGATATTCATTTCCATGAGATGGATTTGGGTCATGCTAATATTACAGCCTTCTTAAACAGGTTCTTAAATGAAAAAAACGGACTGCTGAACACAAAAAATGTTGCCGGTATAATAAGAAAGAAACTTCCAAGATGGTCACTTGTTTTTATACCTCTTCTTCTACCGATACTACCATTTATTTCATATTCATTCGTTTCAAATAAAATCATTGCTATACTTAAAAAACACATCATGACCAAAAAGGTCAGGAATCTTCTTTCATTTATGGAGTCATCAATAATATATGATTTCCTTGTTGTTGATTATTTTTTGAAAAACCGGGAACCAAGAATTGTAACTGAAGATAATGAGATGTTTATCGGAGGAGTGAAATACGATAAGATTGTATTATGCCCGCTCATAATTGACTTTGGTTATATGAACCTGAACAATAAGGAAATATTCTATAATATACCTCCGCAGAAGCCCATAACAAGACAGATTAAAGATCTTTTTGAAGCAATTGAAACTTACTACTGCCACGATCTGCAAATAAAGAATCACAATGGTAATATTAAGTTTGAGGTTAAGAAGATCGAGAGAAATGAAAAAAAGAAGCTGTTTGAGATTTATCCTTTTATGGGATTGAACACCCAGCACTACGACATCGGGGAGGTTAAACAAATGCTGAATAAATACTTCTGCGACTTCTCCAAGGATGACAGCAGGGAAGAAAGGCATAATAAGCTCAGGAAAAAAATGGGACATTTTAAAGGGAACCTGGATGATGAAGAAGACTGCAAGAATATTTTTGCCGGCATTAAACTATATCCCGCTTTAGGCTTTGAACCGTGGCCGGAGGATTCTGAACAACAGGAAAAAGTTGATTATCTCTATGACTTCTGTATCAGCAAAAGAATACCAATTATAACACACTGCAGTACAGGCGGATTTGTTGCAGACAGCGACTGCGTAAAATTTTCAGATCCCTCAGGACAATGGGAAAAGGTAATTCAAAAAAAGCATGGTTTGAAAATTAATTTTGCTCATTTCGGTTCAGATTCAGAAGAGTGGACCGCCAAAATCATTGAATACATGTACCGGGAAGACAGTGAAGTTTATGCCGATTTCTCATGCAACACCAGTCACGATGAGTGTTATAAGAAGATGAAAGCTATGATTGAAAAAAGTGAGGATCCGGAACTGCTTACAAAAAGAATATTGTTTGGTTCTGACTTTATGATTAATCTTCTCTGGCTGAACTCCTATAATGAATATTTAAAGGAATACAGCGAAACCCATCACATCAATGAGGTTACCCGCGACCTGTTTGCAAATATAAATTCAGAAAGGTTTTTGTTCGGATAAAGCCAGTAAATGGTTCATATAAAATTGATTATAGCCAATAAGCAGCACACTTTTTAATTAGGATGATTGTCACTTCTCTTTCACCTTTACATTTTCATTACCGGTTTTGATTCCCCAGCTTATACCCAGCAAAGAGATTAGGTTGTTGGATTTGCCAAAATTCTTTCCAAAAGCACCTGTGATATAAACATCATCCGAGATCCTGTATTTTATTAGTCCATTTGAACGATAAGAATCTGTGTCTCCTATCCTGTAGACATATTCATATGCCAGGGATAACTTTTTAAATTCAAACCCTGCTTTCCCTCCCATGTCAAAGAAGTCCTCTCTTGTGTATCCGGTACTGCCTGAGTGAATCATTCCATCGGAAAGGTATCTTCCTATTGCTGAAATATTGACAGAATTCTGAAATCCTTTTTTATCAATAAAGGGTAGAGAGAGATTCATGGAAAGCCATGCACCAATCCGGCCCGGATGGTCATCCGAGAAATTGTTCTCAACAAAAAAATGGCTGTACCCAGCGGCAGCGTCAACTGTAAATAAAGGAATAGCCGCCAGGATACCCGTCACATTATTCTCTTTGCCTTTCAGGTATTTTTCATCCAGTTTATTGAATTCATCAACCTTCTTATTATACAGATCCCTGTCAGTAGCCGGAAGTGTAGGATCATGAATAAAATCATCCAGCCTTTTTTCCCTGTTTTTCAGAAAACTAAGCAACGAATCTTCCGCATTTACAATTGAGAGGACATCGGCTTTTCTCCGTATGGTGAGAATGTTAACCCTGAAACCGGCAGAGATACTGTTTAATGATTGCTGTGTCACAGTGTCGGTAGTATTTATCAGAGCCATGGAAAAAGAAGCTCTTGTAATATTACCGAATACTAATTGCTTATGATTATCCACCCTTATTCCGGCATATTTAAGTGCGTTCATGTCTTTATGCCTGAAGAACCAGAAGGGGGTAGCCTCAACAGCATAATTCTGCGGGATTCCCTTGTTTGCCTGAAACGTGTTTACTATGCTGTACACAAACGCTTTTCCAGTGGAGGGCCGTTCAATTGTTGAAGGGCCCTGATCCAGGAGGATAAATGCAGGCGAGGCAGGCATTTCCAGGTTCGTCAGCGTGAGAGAGTCTTTGACGTCAGAAAATGATGACTGCCCGCTTGCGTTCATTACTATTCCTGATAAGATCAGTAAAATGCAGACTATATGTTTCATTTCATTTCAATGGCTTTTGTGATTGTGACTATTTTACCTCCATAAGCCACGTTCAAATCATCAAGATCATGGTTATAGAGCTGTTTTCCTGAGTACCCGCCTTCAATCTGGTAGCGGGCAAAAATAAGATCTGCCTGTTTTTGCCACTCCGTCTGGTCCATATTTGAAAAGTCAATGGTTGTTCTGATAACAAGGTAAGATGACTTGACACCCTGAGCATCACCAATGGATGTTTCACCTATATCGCCGCTTACAGTTTTTGACTGTGCGATCAGAGAGCTCTGGCCACCACTGCGTGCCAGATAAGCAGATGTAAAGGCTGTTCCTGCGGTACCTATGTCAACATTTAGCTTGATATCGGCAGCTTCTGTTCCTGTTTCATAAATCCTTTTCATAGTGGATAGGTTTTACTTTAAATCACTACTAATCATTAATTGACTTATACAAATAAGCTCACCTTTTTCCCACAGGTAAAGAATACTCTTTCCCGAGAAATCAGGTCGTTTTTTCCGTAAATAACTCTTCTTAAAACAGTAAATTTGTCCAAAGTTAAACTACCGGCATGCTAAAGTCAATTTTTATTTTTTTGCATGCTCATGACAGGGTTAAATGCATTTATACCACCTCTATTTGAGAAGCTTATGGATGAAAAATCAGCAATAAAGGTCAACCACAGCCTGGCACTAAGGGTTGCCTGGGCAGCACATAGGGATATCAAACCGGAAACTGCCGGCGAAGCAGAGAAGTTTATGCTTGGATTACTTGCCCCGGAAGCATTTATAATGACTGATCAGAATCCTGATATAATACTCTTCATGAGCGGTGGTTCTGAAGCCAGTGCAATATCTCTCATCAGCCATGATAAACCTGTGTTATTGCTCACAATAAGAGGCAATAACTCTTATCCTGCGGCCACTGAAGTGATGGCATGGGCAATAAACAACAATATTCAGGCAGTGCTCTCTGATGGCATTGAAGCAAGAGATTCAGGTCTGCTTGACAGATGGAGCAATGCCATAAGAATCTGGGGCTCCCTGAACGGGAAAAAGGCAGGTCTTGTGGGCTCTGTCTCCGACTGGCTGGTGGCATCTGCCACTCCTGAAGAAAGGCTAATGAAAGCTTTCAATATCAGCCTTGAGACAATCCCATGGCAAATGCTGCCCGGCTATGAAGGAATGTCGCCTGACAGGGCATTGCTGGATAATTTCAAAAACAACGGTTTTCAGGGTTTGGAAGATGCTGCAAGGGTGCTTACACTGTTGCGTAAGGTTATTAAGGACAGGGAACTCAGCGCCGTGGCTGTTGAGTGTTTCAGCCTGGTGCAGAAGCACAAAGTGACAGCCTGCATGGCACTGGCACAGCTAAATGCCGAAGGAACGGTAGCAGCCTGCGAAGGAGACCTGGCATCTATGGCTGGCATGATGTTGTTTTCAGCTGTTACCGGGGAAGTCCCCTGGATGGCCAACACTACAAGCATCACTAAAAGCTCTCTCTTCCTGTCGCATTGCACCATATCACTGAGTATGGTTGAGAGCATAAAGCTGATGACACACTATGAGACCGACTGCTCAGTTGCAATAAAAGGGAGAATTAAGGCTACAGACGTGACTATCTTCAGGCTTTCTGATAAGCTCGACAGGGCATTTATTACCGAAGGCATAATAACGGACATACCATGCCTTAATGCTGCCTGCCGTACACAGGCAGAGATAGAACTCCCTGAAGAAACACTCAGGGTGCTTCGCACTCATCCGCTAGGCAATCACCTGCTGCTGACACCCGGGAAATATGCCGGGATACTTAAGACAGCCTGCTGGTACAAAGGCATCAGGGTAATATCATAACATCCTCTCTCCTTTTGAACAATTATAACCATCAGGACAGTTTTTTATGATAATTTTGCTACCGTTTAAGCATCTCACAAAAACAAAGAAACAGAGATAAAGGAATTTTAAAAGCCTGAGAGCATACTGAAAAATGAAGTCAATCAATATAAGAATCCTGCTTAACTTAATTGGTCTGATATTGATGATCACAGGCGGATCATTCTTAACCTGTATTCCTGTAGCTTTGATCTATTCAGAGCCGATAAGCCCTTTTATACTTTCATCCATTTTTATTTTTATTCCGGGTTTCCTTCTTTTCCGTTTTGTAAAAGCCTCCTCAGATGAACATATTAACATCAGAGAAGGGTATCTCGGGGTGACACTCTCGTGGATAATATTATGCCTTTCCGGCGTATTACCATATATCATAAGCGGCACAATACCAAACTTCATAAACAGTCTTTTTGAGACTGTCTCCGGTTTTACCACCACCGGAGCTTCAATATTAACCGATGTGGAGATAATGCCCAGGTCAATGCTCTTCTGGAGAAGCATGACACACTGGATAGGTGGCATAGGTATCATCCTGCTGGTAATAATCATTCTTCCGACCTTGAAAGTAGGCGGGTATAACCTCTTTTCCCTGGAGTCGTCAATGAAGGAAAAGATCCTGCCAAAGACCAAATCTATAGCAATAAGGGTGCTGATGATATATCTGGGTCTGACTTTAGCTGAAATTATAATGCTTACAGCCGGTGGGATGCAGTTATTCGATAGCATTTGCCACTCCTTCGGCACAATTGCCACCGGCGGCTTTTCAACAAAGAATACAGGGATTTCGCTCTATTCACCTTATATTCAATATGTCATAGGAATATTCATGTTCCTTGCCGCAACCAGCTATGTGGTATTTTATTATCTGGTAAAGGGCAATCTGAAGAAGGTCAAAGCCAATGAGGAGCTATGGTTCTTTATCTTCTTCACCACAGCATGTGTCGTTTTTGTGACCCTCATACTTTATTTTTATACTGACAGGCCATTTGAGAAATCGTTCCGCGACTCTTTTTTCCAGGTTATTTCCCAGATCTCCTGTACCGGTTTTGCATCATCTGATTACATGTTATGGCCACAGGTGGCATGGTTTTTCATGTTTGTGATAATGTTTGCAGGCGGGTCAACCGGGTCAACTTCGGGTGGCATTAAAATGGCACGACATCTGATACTCACCAAGAATATAAGTATCAGTTTCAAGAAATTCGGTCATCAGAATGCAGTTATCCCGGTCAGGCTCAACGGCAAGGTTCTGTCTGACCATGTAAACGGCATGATGCTGGGTTTCATTTTTCTCTATGTTGTGATTTTTCTGGCTGGCACATTTATAATGGTTCTCTCCGGTGTTTCACCACTTGAGTCGGCAGGTGCCAGCGCCACTTCAATGGCCGGAATAGGCCCGGGTCTTGGCAGATCAGGAAATATGGGCAATTTTGCTCATTTCACTGATGTTGCCAAGCTTACCATGGTTGGGCTCATGCTCATCGGCAGGCTTGAGATATTTACAATACTCAGTCTCTTTACCAGATCATTCTGGAAGAACTAAAACAGCCCCCGGGACAAAATAAAATCCCTCCGGATAATAAAAACACTATTTCACTGAAGTGTCAAGCATCATCTTAACCACATCATATCCAACAGCATCGAACATCACTTCAACATTGTCGGTATATTCTGAGTTATGACTCATGATTGCATCTTTTATCATAAAAGCACGGTAGTCGTTGTCCTGTGCACCAATCCATGTGGCCAAAACACATCCCACAGCGCTTAACCCACAAAGAAAAACAGTATTACTGCCTGTAGCTTTAATCACTTTATCAAGATCAGTCTTATTGAAACCGTCGCCGTAGGTTTTAATAACTTTTGGATCATCTGGCTTAATAAGCACAGTGGTTGGAAATTCAAATTGTTCGGTGCCCTGTTCAGGTCCATATTCCTTACTGTAGTGGTAAATTCTTATTACCGGGTAGCCATAGCTGCGGAACAATTTAATATACTCATTTATGAAATAAAGACCAACCTCTTTATCCCTTTCAGGAATAGATACCAGGTATGCATTCTGGATGTCAATAACCAGTAATGCCGGCTTAATCTGAAATTTGTTCTGTTCTTTTTTGTCCTGAGAAAATGATTTTCCTGAAACCGCCATCAACAGAAGCATCAGGATAATAGCTGTTCTTTTCATTGCTAATAGTTTTAATTATTAATTGAATAACATTCCTTTGGAATAATAAATACAAGTTAAACAAAACATGGAAACAGCAAGAAACAGTTAAAATTACTTCTGAAAACAGCTATCGTTCTGACAAGAACTTAGGAGCTTTGCGGTGTCTTGTTCCTGTCTCATATGCGTAGGCTATTTCGATAAGTTGTGGTTCGCTCCATGCCCTGCCAAAGAATGAGATCCCCACAGGTAATTTGTCAATGAAACCCATTGGAACGGAGATAGCCGGGTATCCTGCAATAGCTGCCGGAGATGAAGTCCCAAGCTGGTAATAGTCGCCATTGACCAGATCAGTCTCCCATGCCGGGCTACCCGTCGGGGCTACTATTGCATCGAGCGAATATTGGTTCATCACCCTGTCAATTCCCATCTCCCTGCTGCCTTTAACTATTGATGACAACGCCTCTTTGTATTCCCCGGATTTGAGATCACCTTTCCCCGCTGCCTCCTCAAGATACCGCTGGTTAAAGTATTTCAGCTCCACAGAGTCGTTCCTGTTGAATGAAATAAGTTCTTCAATATTCTTTACCGGAGCATCAGGGCCCAGGGATGCAAAGTACTTGTTTAACCCGTCCCTGTACTCATAGAGCATGACAGTAAGAGAGTTCTTTTCCACATCAGCGGTGATAATCTCAGGAATATCAACAATAACAGCTCCCTTACTCTTCATATACCGGATGGCGGCATAGAATATCGTATCCACCTTGAAGTTGATTCCAATTGCAGGCTTGTACAGGCCAATTCGTTTGCCCTTAAGTCCGTCAGCATTCAGAAAAGGGGTATAGTCTTTAAGAGCTTTCCCCCTGCTGTCAATAGTTTTTACATCAGCAGAGTCAACGCCGGTAATAGCACCAAGGCATATTGCAGCATCTGCAACTGTCCTGCCCATTGGCCCGGGTGTGTCCTGTGTAAAAGAAATTGGGATAACCCCTGAGCGGCTAACCAGTCCGACAGTAGGTTTGATGCCTACAATACCGTTATTATTTGACGGGCAGACAATGGATCCGTTTGTCTCTGTGCCAATTGCAATCATTGTAAGATTTGCAGACACGGCCACGGCTGATCCAGAGCTGGAACCACACGGATTACGACTCAGTATATATGGGTTTTTGGTCTGTCCTCCTTCCCCACTCCATCCGCTTGATGAAAGATCACCTCGGAAGTTTGCCCATTCACTCAGATTTGCCTTTGCAATTATTACTGCACCTGCTTCCCTGAGCTTCATAGCAACATAACTGTCTTTCAGCGGGTGTGAGCCGGCCAGAGCTCTTGACCCCGCTGTTGTTGACATCTTATCGTGGGTATCAATATTATCTTTCAGTATAACCGGGATACCATGTAAAGGGCCTCTGCTTTTTCCTGAAGCCAGCTCATTGTCGAGCTCCCCTGCAATCTGTAACGCATCCGGATTGATCTCAATTACGGAGCTCAGCGCAGGGCCATTCTTATCAATTGCTTCAATCCGGTCGAGGTAAGCCTGAACGACTTCCCTGACAGTAAAGGATTTGTCGGCATATCCTTTCTGAATCATGGAAATATCATACTCAAGGAATCTGAAGTTGTCAGACGCTACTTTGTTATCATCCTTTGATTTCTTCTGGCAGGAGACTTGTGAAGCTATCAGTAGTACAAGAAATATTCTTGTCAGCAAGACTTGTTTTTTCATGATACCAGTTTTTAATATAATTGTCGTGGAATCGATGCATACATTGGTTCTGATATGCAACAGCCTTACTAATTTAAGTAAAAAAAGCAAAGCCGTTGCATGCAACGGCTTTACATTCCAAATAATTATGACCCCAAACAATAATTAACCTGCAAAACTTCTCCTACCATGAAAAAGTACCTACAGCTCCCGGGTCAAGGCTTAACAGAGCTGTTTTTCCATTGAATAGTAAATTAAATTTCTTTTCTGTTGATGCTGTATTAACAACTATCACCACTTTTTTACCTTCAGGTGTTATAAAGGCTACATTTGGAAGATATGGTGACAGTGCCGATTCAATTCTCACTGATCCCGGCCTTACAAGTTTTGCTGAGTGAGCCAGTATGTAATAAGCAGGGTTTCTTGAGAAGCTGTTCCCATTAATTGTTACTGTTCCCAGACACTGATCACATCCACCATCCGTATGAGGTTTATAATAAGGATCGGATGCCAGGTTCCATTCCAGCACGTTTTTGCTCCAGTTGCGGGTTGCCCCAATAATAAGATTCTCAACATGCCATTTCAGGTCACCGGCAAGGTTGCCCGGAGCACCAACCCACTGTTCCGTGAAATAAATGTTTTTGTCAGGGAAGGCATTATGAACCGAGGAAAGGGCAGTAACAGGACCTCCGTAAAGGTGAAACGCAGATCCGTCAACATATTTTGCTGCATCTGTGTTACCAAGGACAGCTATAGGATATTCCGGATTACTTGCATTATGATCATAGGCTATGATCTTTGTTGTTATGCCAGCAGCAACAAATGCAGGCCCAAGATTCTGGCTGATAAACAATGCCTGGTCCTCAGCACTCATATACATGCTTGGGTTGTTGCCTGCATAGAGGGGTTCATTCTGAATGGTGATGGCATCAATGGTGATTCCTTCTTTCTTCATGCCCTGGATGTACTTCACGAAATATTTCGCGTATGCATCAAAATACTCCTTCTTAAGGCTTCCGCCTATTGAAGAGTAGGCAGTCTTCATCCATAAAGGTGCTGACCATGGGGAACCGAGTATCTTAACTGACGGGTTAATGGCCAGTATCTCTTTCAGAACAGGTATCAGATCACTCTTTTCAGCATCCAGGCTGAATTTAAGCATATCGGTATCAGTCTCTCCTTCAGGGAGGTCATCATACGAAAACACTCTGTCACTGAGGTCCGAAGCACCTATACTTATTCTCAGATAGCTGATGCCTATCCCGTTTGCCTCAGTTGAAAAAAGCTCGTTCAGTAAGGCAGACCTTTCTGCAGGAGCCATCTTATTGAGTACTATCGCACTTCCTCCGGTCAGACAGTTACCAAAGCCATCAATTGTCTGGTATGTTACAGACGGATCAATTGCAATGTTCTGGTAGCTGTTCTGATCATCAGAAAAGAACGCAACAGATTTGTAACTGCGAAAAAGCACACCTCTGCCAGGGTTTGTTATCCATCCATCCAGAAAGATGGTATCAGACTGTTGTCCGGGGTTTTTCCCCGGATCGTCAGCCCTGGCGCAACCTAAAAATATTAAAAAGGCTGCAAGCCCAATAACTCCCGTTCTCACAACTGATAAGTTCTAAATGTTCAAAATATAAATTTCTATTGTACCTGGTAGACTCTCACATAGTCAACCATCATTGTCTTTGGGAATATTGAGTCATCAATACCCTGTGCTCCGCCCCAGTTACCTCCAACAGCAATATTCAGCAGCAGATGAAAGCGTTTGTCAAAAGGCCATTCCTTATATCCGGTGCCTTCATTTGGAAAGATAAAATAGAGTGTGCCATCAACATATATCTTACATGATGTTTCCTGCCACTCAAGAGCATATGTATGAAAGCCTGAATAACATGTAGGCACATTTGTGGTGCTGCTCTTTTGTGTTCCCAGTGTGTGGTTATAAGATTGTGTATGGACGCTGGCAACAATCACGTATGGATTATAACCTACATTTTCCATTATATCAATTTCGCCACTTGCCGGCCATCCGCCATATACCCAGTCAGTTGGAAGCATCCAAATTGCAGGCCACATCCCTCGTCCATCCGGAAGTTTTGCCCTTACTTCAATCCTGCCATAAAGCCAGTCACCTTTGTACTTGGTAACCAGTCTGGCTGAGGTATAATTAAAGCCTTTATATGATTCTTTAATTGCATTGATATACAGATATCCGCCTTTTACCTCAGCATTCTTCAATCTTGCTTTGGTGTAAAATTGTTTTTCATTGTTACCCCAACCCGATGCATTGTTTATAGTGTCGTAGCTCCACTTGTTTTCATCGGGAAGGCCTGTATAATTAAACTCTTCGTCCCATACAAGAACGGTATCTTTTTTGGTGCCAGGGCCATCTGGTTTTGTTGGTTCCTTGTCCTTCTGGCAGCTTGGAGCCGCCAGTAGAACAATGCATATTGCGCCGAGTACTAATTTTATCATGTCTTTCATTTCATCTCAGATAATTATTCAAAACGGAATTCCCCATGCAGACCTTCACCTGAGTTCGGACCTACCCAAACATCAAATTCACCTGGTTCTGTTGCAGTTACTTTACCATTAAAGAATGCAAGGTCGGCAGGTGTAAGATTAAACTCCACCTCTTTCTGTTCGCCTTTGGCAAGATGGATCCTGCTGAAGCCTTTCAGCTCTTTAATCGGGCGTGTGATACTGCCTACCCTGTCGCGGACATAGAACTGAACCACTTCATCGGCGTCCATGCTTCCGGTATTCGATATTATTGCCTTAACTGTAAGGGAACTATTATTTGTTAATGTATTTGTTGACAGACTCAGGTCGGAATAATCAAACCTGGTATAGCTGAGCCCAAAGCCAAACGGGAATAAGGCGCTATAGCCATAATCGAGATATGAAGACCTGTAACCGAGCGATGTCTGCTGGTTTTTAACAGGTATGCTGTCAATGGGAGTATATGATCTGGCTGATGCGGGTCGTCCGGTATTTGTCCTGTAGTAATAGAACGGTATCTGGCCGGAGCCTTTAACGAATGTAACAGGCAGTTTTCCTGATGGTGATTCTTTTCCAAAGATCAGGTCAGCTAATGCCGGGCCTGCCATTGTTCCGCCGTGCCATGCGTAAAGAACAGCATTTGATTCTTCAACCTCATCACCAATGGCAAGTGGTCTTCCTGCCAGCACAACCATCACAATCGGTTTGCCAGTCTTTGCCAATGCCCCGATGAGCTCACTCTGGGCGCCCGGAAGATTAATCTCTCCCCTGCATTGTCCTTCACCCGAAAGTATCCATTCCTCGCCTGCAAAGAAAAGTATCACATCTGATCTTTTTGCAGCGGCAACAGCCCTGTCAAAATCAGATTTGTTTTTGTCGCGGCTGTATTTCAAACCGGCTACATAATTGACTCTCCTGTCACCAAGAACATCTCTGATTGCTTTCAGAGGGGTGACAGAATTTTCCTCACGTCCGTCAAAGCACCATGTTCCCAGCTGATCCCTTGGAGAATCAGCAAGAGGTCCAATGACCGCCACCGATGAGATATTTGTTGACAGCGGTAATGTGCCATTGTTTTTCAATAACACAACGCTCTCTCTTGCCACTTTTCTTGCATGTTCAAGAAAAGATGGATCAAGTAATTTCTTCTCAGCCTCAATATTTACATAGGGATTATCAAAGAGGCCCAGTTTGAATTTCACCCTGAGGATATTTTTTACAGCCTCATCAATACGTGATTCGGTAATCTTACCCTCTTTAAGCAATTGTTTAATATTATCGGAATAAGCCGATGTTGCCATTTCCATGTCCACCCCTGCATTTATTGCTTTACAGGCAGCATCCTTCGCATCAAGTGCATAACCATGATTGATCAGTTCCATTACTGAGCCCCAGTCGCTGACCACACAGCCTTTGAAATTCCATTCGTTTCTCAGTACCTGGCGAAGTGTGAATTCATTTGCTGATGTAGGGACACCGTTAAGATCATTGAAAGCCGACATAAAAGTAAGAGCTCCTGCATCTTTTGCTGCCTTAAAAGGCTTCAGCACAACATTTCTGAGCTCTGCTTCGGTGATTGTTGTTGCATTATAATCGCGTCCGCCCTCTGAGTAGCCATAACCGGCATAATGTTTCGCACAGGCTGCCAATGATGTAGGATCGGCAGTATTTTCACCCTGAATACCTTTTACCATTGCTGTAGCGAATGCTGAAGTGAGAAACGGGTCTTCGCCGCAGCCCTCTGCAATCCGTCCCCACCTGGGATCCCTGCAGATATCAATCATAGGTGCAAATGTCCAGCGTATGCCCTGTGATGATGCTTCAACAGAAGAGATACGAAATGCCTCCCTGACAATCTCAGGATCCCATGAGGATGCCATGCCAAGAGGAATAGGAAAGATGGTTCTGAAGCCATGAATCACGTCGCGGCCAATTATTACAGGAATGCCCAGACGGCTCTCCTCGATGGCAACTTTCTGTATCTCGTTGACCTCTTTAGGTCCGATATAATTCAGAAGTGAACCACATCTTCCATCTCTTACTGCTGCTTTAATGCTTTCTATTCCGTCAAAAGAGCCAGGATCCAGCTGTGACATCTGGCCTATCTTCTCTTCTATAGTCATCTTTGAAATAAGAGCATTTACCTTCCTGTCAATGTCATCAGTGCCAGCACCCTCTCTTTTGCATGAAAAGGAGAAGAAGACCCCGGTAACCAATAATAATAGTAAAACCTTATATTTAAACGAGTTCATTTCTGAATTAATTAAAAATTGAACACTACTTTCCCTTTCAGTGTAAAGAATAAAGAGGGCAGCCGGCCAGCTGCCCTCTTAAATTCAAATCAATTATTCTGAGAAAGAAAAATCATCGAAGAAGAATATACCTGAACCTGAATGTCCTTCACCACCAAACTGGATGACAATCTTGTCATAATCCTGTCTGGTACTTACCGAACTAAAGTCGAAAGTCAGGTCAAGCCATTTATCTGTTTCAAGATCAGTAAATGAGAGTTCTGTCTGTGTGGTCCATGAATTTCCTCCCAGTGAGCTGTTCTGCAGCTTAACGGCAATTTTCTTTTGTAGCTTGGCGTTTGCGATCCAGGCTCCGGCAACAGAGTTATCAGTTGTATAATCGTTGTAGGAAGGAATGAATACTTTCAGGTGGATCTTATTCTGAGTGGTAAGATCGAACTTGTAAGCGCTGGTTGCAAAGAACATATTTGAGTAGAAATCATTGGATTTCTGATAGAGGTAAACCTTTGCAGACTGATTTATTGGAACAGGAGCCGGGTTTGAATAGAATGCACTAAGAGATCCCATGTTCTCACTTGTGAATGGTACTTTAGCAGTGCCTTCAAAATTCTCAGCGAGAGGAACGGTCTTTACAGGAATAACAGGTTTTACGTTCTTTTCAATTGGAACGAATCTATACCACCAACCGTTACCAGGTTCAACTGTGCTTACACATTTCAGATAAAGAACAGTATCATTGAGAGTAAGGATCTGGTAAGTAGATGTGCCTGCATAATGGCCGAAGAAAGCACCGTCACTGAGGGTCAGCGTTCCAGCCTGTTCATTCAGTGCGAATGTATACTGTGCTTTTGGTGCGTATTCCACGTCGAAGTCACCTGCTTCGGGAGCAACTGAATTCGTGTAACCAAGGTCTGCAAGAGCCAGACGGCCTGCATTATTGGTGTATACATATCCATTGTTTTCCCATACCATCTTAACTCCTATCTGGGTGAAGGTAAATTTCTGTGTATAGAGACTGCACTTTAGCTTATCGTCAGGTCCTGCAGCCCACCAGATTGGAGATGAGTCGCCGGCAGGGCCAACACCGAAATGACCGGAATGATACTCATCGAACACCCATGTTTTTCCAGCCAGGTTGGCTGCGCCACCGGTAAGTGCGTTGTACCCTGGAGTATTCAGAAGCGACATGTCGTCATTTGCAATCGTAACAGTCTTTGTAATAGTAGCTGAGCCACCTGTGGAATACAGAGTCATGGTAATTGTATAAGTACCCTTGAAAGGATAGGTACCAGTAGCCTCGTCACCCTTTGATGTTCCTGAGTCGTTTCCAAGATTCCAGACTGCAACGCCAGGAATATCAGAATTATTGGCAAAATCAACAATATTGGGTTTTTCTGTTGTAGGAGTAATGGTAAAGTCAAGCTGATCAGCAGTTGGCGCTTTACCCAGGGAGTAGTCAGAGCTCTCCTGCGGCACGCAGGATACGATGGCAAAAAGTCCGAAAATTGCCAGGGCTCCTAAACTATATATCTTTTTCATATTCATAATTTTTTCTGTGTTGTGATGATATTAATATCCGTCGTTCTGAACCAGCTTGAATTCGCCTTCTGTCTTTTGGATCTCACTCTCAGGTATTGGAAGATACTTGCAATGAGCATCCCATGTTCTTACTGAAGAGAAAGCAGGGATATTTTCTGTAAGGATGTCTGTATCGCCCCAGCGTACAAGGTCCCAGAAGCGCATTCCTTCACCTACAAATTCGCGGCGACGTTCAAGTTTGATATTTGCAGCTGTGGCAGGTATTGATCCCAGACCGGCACGAATTCTTATATCATCAAGGCAATCCTGTGCCGAGATACCATCAACCGGAGCAACTCCGTCCATTGTCATTAATTCGGCAGCATTAAGCAACACCTCTGCATAACGGAAGATACGCAGGTTATTGTCATAGTTCAGGTCTGCAGTATAAGGTGCTTTATTATAGTCTTTACGTGCAGAATATTTTCCAAGGAACAGTCCTGTGTTCTGGAAACGGGGAGTATATGAACCATCAGGGAATTTGTTGATTGAAACATCCCTGCGGACATCACCGTCCTCAAAAATAGCATAAGTAGCAGGACGTACCGGGCCAAAGCCCCAGCCACCGATAAACGGTTCCTGATTCTTCAACTCATTCGGAGAGATAAAAGCCGGGAGGTTTGTTCCGTAACCCTGCCATGCGGCGCCCCAGTCTTTTCCTTCAGCCAGCTGGTTGGTTTCAAAAACAGACTCATTGCAGAATTCACCTGTGTTAAGCCAGATTTTTGTATAGTCCTCAAGCCAATATGCATGACTGTTTATTATTTCAGCCATATCTGCAAGTACCTCACCATATCTTGACTGATCTTTCTGATACATTACAACCCTTGCCTTAAGCATCATTGCTGCAGCTTTTGAAGCATGACCATCATTTGCAGCAGTAGTTCTCATCGGGAGTTTATCACCGGCAATGGCAAAATCAAGGTCTGCTATAATGAAGTCATATATCTCATCTGCAGTATACTGATGTGCCATATAAGGTTTTGGAAGGTCTTCTTCAAAATATGGGATATTACCCCAGAATTTCCATAGCCAGTGAACATAATATGCGCGGAGGAAATGAGCTTCGGCTTTGTACCTGTTAAGGTTTGCCTCTGAAACATTTACCGCATTATCACATGCCTGAATTGCACCGTTGCAACGGCTGAGACCTGAGTAGTATATTGACCACAGGCCGACAGGTAACTGTGTTGAAGAAGGAGCAAGCTGGGAGAGCTTGTATAACTGAGCCTGGTCGCCGGCATCGCCTCCACCTTTAAAGATATCATCCGAACGAAGATCAGACATCAGAACAATACTGTTATAGTTATAGTTTGCATAACTATCGAAGAGCAGTATCTGGTAACATGAAGTCAGATTTGATAATATAGCGCCTTCGGTTGCCGGACCTCCTGCTTCCTGGGAGGAAGTAGGGTAATTTGTCAGGAAGCTATCGCCGCATGATGAAAAACCTATCATTGCGGTCAATGCTGCTATAAAAATATATTTTTTCATTTTTATCATTTTTTAATATCAGAAAGTAACATTTGCACCGAGAGATATTGTACGGGCCTGCGGGTAAATTCCCTTGTCAATTCCAATGGTTGTGAAATCTCCGGAAGCAAGCTCAGGATCAAAACCGTCATACTTTGTGAAAGTCAGCAGGTTTTCACAAGCCATGTAAACTCTGAGTTTCTGGATAGAAGCTTTCTTTGTATAGCTTACAGGGAGTGTATAGCCTAACTGCAAAGTTTTTAAGCGGACATAAGAACCGTCTTTTATATACAGATCCGATGAAACCCAGTTGCCGTTCGGGTTTTTGGTGGTCATACGAGGGATCCTGTTTGAAGTACCTTCGCCAATCCATCTGTCAAGTATCCATTTTGGACGATTCATTGCAGGTATATCACCGCGTTGAGCAAAGTCAAAAATGTCGTTTCCATATGTTCCCTGGAAAAACATGGCAAGGTCAAAACCTTTCCATTCTGCTGACAATGAGAGGCCGAATACCCAGTCTGGCGTTCCTTTACCTATCTTTGTCTCATCTGCCGAAGTAATTAATCCGTCAGGAATTGGATTGCCGTTTGCGTCAGTTGCGCCGGCTATGTCTCTGAATATTACGTCACCAGCCTCGGCATGTTTGCCGTATTTTGCATTATAAAGGTCTGCCTCAGTCTTATTCTGAAATATGCCATCGGTTTTGTAACCAAAGAAATAAGGAAAAGCATCACCGTTTTTGCCTTTTACATAAGGACCAACACCAGCTGCATCATTTGACTGGTAATTGTATTCACCGCTAGCATTGCCAAGTTTTATAAGTTTGTTTTTGAGATAGGATGCGTTAGCAACAATATTGAAAACGAAGTCGTCAATGCGATGCTTGTATCCAAGTTCAAACTCAAGACCCCAGTTTTCCATATCACCAACGTTTGCAGTTGGCTTTCCTCTTCCAACATAATCAGGAATAGGCAGTTCCATCAACATACCCTTTGTTTTCTTCTTGAAGTAGTCAATGCCAACAGTAAGAGCATCGTGAAAATATCTTGAATCCAATCCAAGGTCAATCTGCTCAGACTCTTCCCACTTAACCTTTGGGTTAGAAATTACTGAAGGACTGCTTCCATATTGCATTGTTGAATTAGTACCTGAGCCGAAATAGTAGTTCTGGCCACCAGTCATAAGACTTGTATACTTGAACTGGCCAATTCTTTCATTACCGTTTCTACCCCAGCTCCCACGTAATTTAAGTGAGCTGAACCACTCAGGCCGTGAAGCCATAAACGTTTCATTGGTTACGTTCCATGCGAGTGAGAAGGATGGGAAGATACCCCATTTATATTTTGGACCAAAGTTAGAGGAACCGTCACGACGTAAAACTGCCTGAACTATATATTTTTCATTGTAGTTATAATCGATACGTCCGAAATAAGAAGCCAGAGCAAGCGAGGAGTAACCACCAGTTCCTCCTGAAGTACGCTCATAGTCCTGATCAGCGATACAATAATCAATCACTGCTTTTGCAGGATCATACTCAAGCGGCTGGTAATCTGTTCCGGATAAATCACGAACAGTATATTCCTTGGCTGATTGACCCAGGAGGACAGATATATTATGCTTATCAGCAAATGACTTGTTATATGTCAAAATGTTTTCGACCTGCCAGGTAAAACCTCTGTGCATATTTGAGTAAACATTACTCTGGCTTACCGTTACATCTTTACCCTGTGTTGCAAGAAAATAAGGGAATGTATAGCCATCGTTACCCCAGAATGCTAGGTCTACGCCATAGCTCGATTTAAACTTAAGTCCTTCCAGAATATTTATTTCACCCCAGAATGTTGAAACGAACTTATCTGAGTTACCCGTTCCTTTTGTAGGAGCATTGAGCATAGCCACAGGGTTTGCAATCTCCTGGAAACCACTTGGAGGTGTTGAGAAGACATTCCCGTCTTTATCTTTTACTGCATAAGGATGTGATGCAAGTACTGCTTCAGGATCTGTTGCATAAACAGGAACATTCGGATCAAATGCCAGGGCACTGCCAAGAACTGAGCCATACTCTGAGTTTGTTTCAATACCCGTTGACTTTATTCTGGAGTAGCCAAGATTCATTCCTACCTTAATATCGTTAAGAAATGAGCGCTCAGGTGCTTCATAGATTTTATAAGTGTTGTTAGATCTTATACTGATACGTTTGTAGTTTGATTTTCCATAATCACCACCAACAATACCAGCCTGGTCAAAATAACCAAAAGAGAGGAAATACGTTGCTTTCTCAGTACCGCCGTTGACACTCAGCTGATGACTCTGAACAGGAGCATTATAGTAGAAAGTTTCGTCCTGCCAGTCAGTTCCTTTTCCGGCATTGGCAATCTGTGTGGGAGTAAACCTTGGAGCATTTCCATCGTTGATGGCAGATTCATTCATGATGACCATATACTCCGTTGCATTGAGGACAGATTTCTTTTTCCATGGATTCTGCCATCCATAAGAGAAATCATAATTGATGTTTGCCTTGGTGTTTAGTTTACCCGATTTGGTTGTAACCAGTACAACACCGTTTGCAGCACGTGCCCCATAGATGGCAGCAGAAGCTGCATCCTTAAGAATATCAACAGAGGCGATGTCAGTAGGGTTCAGGTAGTCAATACCACCGTCAACCGGCATGCCGTCAACAATATAAAGCGGGTCACTGTTGTTTACCGTACCGACACCACGGATCCTTACTTTGGAATCAGCGCCAGGCTGACCGGAACTCTGGACAATCTGTACCCCTGATACCTTACCTTTCAATACATCTTCCACACGTGTGGGCGCTGAATTGTTAAGGTCCTCTTCAGTCACCCTGCTAATAGCAGCGGAGACAACAATTTTCTTCTGAACGCCGTAACCAACAACCACAACTTCATCCATCGCTTTGATGTCAGAAGCCATCTGCACATTCAGTACAGTTGAAGATTCAGTTACAACCATCTCCTGTGTTTTCATTCCTACAAAGGAGAAAACAATTGTGGAGTTCAGAGGTGCAGAAATTGAATATGCACCATTAATGTCAGTCATTGTCCCGGAAGTGGTACCTTTAATAGTAACACTCACACCGGGAAGTGTCAGACCATCGTCTGCCGATGTAACAACCCCCTTCACCATTATGTTCTGGGCACTGACAGCCAGAGAACATAGAATAAGAAGGAAAGTCAGGATAGTTTGTTTCATAAATTAAGTAGAGTTAGGTTTAGTTGTAAATAGTAAATTAACTAATGACTAATGACAAATAATTATTCATTACTCTGACACAATTTTCGGCAACTAATTAATTAATGTCAATTATAATGCTACATCAAAATTACAACAACGACGATTTTTTAATACATCAATAATACATCAACAAATTTTTATTTAATTCATTTAATGCATATTAAAAAATCGCTGTAATAATTTTTAATACATCAAAAGAGTTTTTTTTCTACTACAACAGATTTTTGTCGAAGATTAAAGTTCAATAAGCAGACTTGTGAGGTTTGTAGTCCGGTCAATGCCCAGTTTTTTCCTTATACGGTAGCGGCAGATTTCTACCCCGCGAACCGAAATATTCATCAGTGGAGCTATCTCCTTTGTTGATATATTCATCTTCAGGTAAGCGCACATGCGAAGTTCGGTGGGTGTGAGAGCCGGGTATTTTGATTTAAGCTTGTTCAGAAATTCCTCATGAACCTCATCAAAGGCTGTTTCAAATACCTCGCGTTGTTTATTATGGTCAATATCCTTGTTAATTTTAGAGATGACTGAGATAATTTTCTCATTCAGGGTATCGTCGTGCGTTGATTTTTTCAGGTTTTGCAGGTCTGTTCTGATTTTCCCAAGGAACTCATTTTTACGCACCAGGCTCATTGCCTGGTTTGCCAGCTCTTTATCGCGCTGAATCATCTCAATACGAAGCCTCTCGTTCTTCATGGTCATAATCTCCTTTTCTGAGACAAGTGCCTGCCGGATGTACTCCTGCTCTTTTTCATTATAGGCTTTCAGCTGCTTTAACCTCTCCTTGCGGTTTGCAATTTCAATGCGTTTCCTTACACCCCAGACAAGCATAATAATTGCGGTTATAATAATACCCAGGTAGATAATGTAAGCCACAATTGATTTATACCATGGAGGAAGGATTTCTATTTTTATTGAATCGGTCAGGCTTTCTATTCCAAGCTGATTCCTGGCTTTTACGGTGAAGGTATATTTTCCTTCAGGCAGATGAGGGAACTCCCTCGAAAACTCGGTGCTCCATTCAGACCATGTATCATTAAGGCCCGTCATCCTGTAACTGTACTCAATATTCCCCGGGTTGTCGTAAACAGGAGAAGAAAACGTAAATCTGAAGCCATTTCTCTTAAATGGGAATGTATATTCAGTCTCTTCATTCCTGGCACCTTTGGTTTTATTGGTGCCATAATAAAAGGTGCTGTCGAGGTAGATAGCCGAGCCCTGGGTAATATAAGTGGAAAACTCAGGATACGTACGGTAATAAGCCTGCGGAGAATAGTGCGCAAAACCATTTTCTATTCCAATAAAAATATCTTCATCGGAATAATAATAAACTGATTCAAAGCCATCAATGAATTTGCCTGTAAGCAGGGTGAACGGCGATGCAACCTGTTTGAGGCTCAGATCCTCCTGGCGTCTGAAAACACCCATCGTCTGGTTTGAAACGTACCAAATATTTCCCTGTACATCTTCTTTAAGGTAAGAGATACTTTTTAATGGAGAGAGCAGCTGATTAAAATATGATGAAGGGATAAACCGATCACTCTGTGGTACGTAATCATAAATCCCATTATCAGCTGAAGTAATAATAACCTTGTTTTTAATTTTGAAGACGTTAAGGTTATAATTAGATGGTAATCCGTCAGCTTCACCATAAAAGCGAAAGGAAGCAACCGTATCGAGCGACTCACTCAGACGTACCTTGTAAACTCCCTTGAAACCGTGGCTCATCCACAGGTTGCCGTCATCATCCTCCTCGAACACCCTGAAAGATTCGTTAAACCCGGGTATTTTCCTGACAAAGCGCCAGTTATTGTTTTCCCATTTAAAAAGTGTAAGTCCGCTAAAGGTCCCTCCTACCAGATATCCCGGGAATCTTTTGAGACTGAGATATCTCCACCCCCCGGGAATATCATTTATCCTCCTGGCGCTCTCACCGTCAATTATGTATGTACCATTGTTATGGCCGCAAACAAGGACATTGTTATGAACCCCCAGGTACCATACCTGTCCCGATGTTTCGGGGATAAGCCTGAAATCGCTTTTTGCCAGGTTTTTATTCCAATCCCTGACAAATAATCCCTGGTTTGTCCCGAGATAGAGTTTCCCTTTAAAGATAATTGCAGTGTAACCGGCGCCAAAGCCATCGGTCTGCTGGATAAATGTAATTGGAGAGTTTACATTTATATAGTCTATGCCATTGTCAAGTCCCATCCACAAATTGCCTGTACGATCTGAAAAGACTTTAAGGATGGTGTTGTTCTGCAATCCGTTTTTTTTGTTAATATGCTGAATAAGGTTTCCGAAATCGTCAATAATGATAAGGCCATCCTGAATAGTTCCCAGTGCATAGTAATGGTCCTGCAGCGTGGTAGCGCTGAATAGCTGTGATCGTTTTACAAGATCTGCTGACGGTATGTTCCACTCTTTAAGTGAGTATCCGTCATAAATGAATAATCCTTTGTTAAGGGTACATATAAGTATCTCATTTTCTCCATGGAATGGCATTATTGAATTTACATCCTCCCCCTTGAGCTTTTCGCATCCCTTAAGAGGGACGATCCCTGAACCGTCAAATTCAAACAATCCGTACTCGGTATCGCAGAAATACAATCTGCCTGAAACACTAAAGGAATTGGGGAAACGTGAAGGAGCCTTTATAACTGAGAAAGAGTGGTCCTTTTCATATATATAAACAGCATTGTATGATTGGAAAATAATCTTCCCTTTGTATGAAAGGATGTTCCAGACATCATCAAAATTTCTGAATTCAGGCTTTATCCCTTCCTTAAGTGATTTGAAAACCATTCTGCCATCAGGCATTGTAACCATCTTCCCAAAGTCGTTATAGGCTCCGACATAAACCTCTCCGTCATCGTCGATATAGATTGAACGTACCATCGAAGAGTTTGGCATCTCAAATAGCTGCCACTGCACTCCATCAAATACAAGCAGTCCATCGTTATTTGCAAAATACATGTAGCCTTTCTTATCCTGCGATATCGCCCAGTTCTGTGTGCCTGCACGATAATCGTGCTTCGAGAAATTACGGATGAATGGCGTTCCTATGCTTTTTATTTCCGGAAAAGCACTGGTTGTAAAAGCAAACAAGAGCAGCAATGCTGCAGATATCCTTTTAAGCATCATTTCAACAAATTTTGATAACTGAACCCGTTCTGACATTTACACTGAAGAGATCAGAACAGAATATTTCTTAATTCCTCTTTATAAGCTCATTAATCTCACTTAAATGCAACTTAAAATGTCGCAGATAATCAATGATCATCTCCCGGAGTGACACCTTCATGTTAAGAGCGCTGATCCATTCATTTTCCAGTGCGGCGGGGTCAACGTTCCTGATAACATGAATAAGGTGCAGATTTGAGTATTTCCAATGCTGAATAAGTATGTCCCACTCTTCTTCCTGGTAGTTCTGGATTTTTATCCACCTGTCATTATTTCCCAGATTGGCATAATCGGGAAAGTTACTGGGCATACTATCATATTGCAGATGAACTATTCTGTGTAAGTTATTTGATGCAGAGTCAGTCATATGCCCTAAAATTTGTTTAATCGTCCGGCCCTGTGTATTCTGCCTTTGGCTTATAACATGTTCTGAAAGTCCGGCAAGGACAGGTTCCCATTCATCAATCAGCGATTTCAGAGGGTTAATTATTTCGTTAAATTCCATAGTCTTATTTGTGTGTTTTAGAAGCAAATAAAAATAATAAAACTTGTTGATTTAAGTGATGATAAATCAATTACTATAATGCTGCAATTTAAAGAATGCAAACTGATATGATTCTTTATATAAAATGAATGAATAAGTATATAATTGCATAACTTTATAATATCATTTCAGATATCATTTATTTGACAGGCAAATGGTTTAATAAAATGGGCAATCAACAACATGATATTTCAATTTTGGATATATTTGCAATCTTTTATAATTAAAATTCAATAAACAAACAGGCAAACAGGAAGACGATGGTAAAAATCACACAGAACAGAATCCCGCACGAATTCTTCACCACAAAAGGTTCGGGATGCAGCGAGTATGCCGTACACCCGGGATCATATCACATGGCTCTGCATGATGCAGGTATTTCGGAATATAACATTATAAACTATTCCTCGGTATTACCTGCAACATCAAAGTTAGTTTCACTTGATGAGGTTGACATGCCGCCATTTGGTTCTGAACTATGTACAATTATGGCATGCGCCAATGGATTTTTCGGGGAGCATATTTCTGCCGGCATTATTCATGCATGGTTATACACTGATGACACATGCGAAGAGAAAGTAGGTGGTCTTGTTTGTGAACTGGCCGGTTACTACGACATGGAAGCTCTTGAAGAGCGTCTCTATACGGTGCTTAAGGACCTTCATGAACGTACATTTGCAAAATATTACATCGGTGAGCCTACTGTCAATACCGAATCTCTCACAATTGACAAGAGATATGGTACTGCCCTGGTAGCTCTCTGCTTTGTAAGCTATACGTAGTATTCAAGACGGCAGCCACAGGCTGCAAAATATTTTCATAGTAATAAGTTATTACTTTATGAAAACAGGTAAACTCCTTAAGGCGATATATCCACCGTCTAAATGGCGTTTACCTGTTGTCGTTATTTCCGGGGCTTTTACCGGGCTGTTCCTTTTTCTGTTCAGGGTGTCAGAGGCCTCCTCTTACCTCTCGGATGATCCGCAGGTATGCATCCACTGCCATATAATGTATCCGCAGTATGCATCATGGAGTCATAACGGGCACCGTACCGTGACAAACTGCAATGATTGTCATGTACCTCATAATAATATAGTATCCAAGTACTGGTTCAAAGCAAATGACGGACTCAGGCACGCAACCATTTTCAGCCTGAGGAATGAGCCTGAAGTGATCTACATACGCGATGCCGGAAAACAGGTGGTGCACAATAACTGTCTCAGGTGCCATGGGAATCTCTTCAGCGATGGCCCGGGGAGACCGCTCACACCAATGAATATGCAGAGGGACCGCGAGTGCCTGGATTGTCACCGTTATTCTCCACACGACCGCGTGAATGGCATCTCAACTGCACCTGATGCACTTAACCCGAACTCATATCTCTACTCCACAGTACCAAAATAATCTGACCCATGAAACCTATAAAAGACATCATTTCTGAAAAACCATGGTTTGGCTGGCTTCTCTTCCTGGCTTCTGCGTTGATTGTGTTTCTTCTGGGATTGCTTGCATCCTCAATCATTGAACGGCGCAGTGAGGCAAAATACGCATACAAGCAGCCCGCAAACCTGGGCAAATTTGAGTCTGACAATTCGCTTTGGGGCAAGTTTTATCCTCGTGAATACGAGACATTCCTGCAGACATCTGACACGACCTTCTTCAGCAAATATGAAGGTAACGGTCAGATAGACATGCTTGCCAGAGATCCAAAAATGGTAATACTTTGGGCAGGCTACTCATTTTCAAAGGATTACTTTCAGTCGCGGGGTCACTATTACGCAATAACAGACATAAGAAATACCCTGCGTACCGGAGCCCCGATGACAGCCGATGCAGGGCCTCAGCCCGGCACATGCTGGACATGCAAGAGTCCGGATGTACCAAGAATAATGAACAATATTGGCCCTGAGAGCTTTTATCATTCAACCTGGGCGGCCCTTGGACCTGAGATAAAAAACCCCATTGGCTGTGCCGATTGTCACAACCCTGAAGACATGACACTCACAATAACACGCCCGGCTCTTAAAGAGGCTTTTGAAAGACAGGACAAAGATGTCATGAAATCCACCCACCAGGAGATGAGAACCCTGGTTTGTGCACAGTGTCATGTCGAATACTATTTCAAGGGCGACGGTAAATACCTGACCTTCCCCTGGGATAATGGAAAAACTGTTGAGGATATAGAGAAGTATTACGACAGTTACCAGTTCAGTGACTGGGTTCACTCCATAAGCAGGACTCCGATGATAAAAGCCCAGCACCCTGACTACGAGCTGTTCAGCCTTGGTATTCACTCACAGAGAGGGCTGGCATGCGCCGATTGTCACATGCCATATGTCAGTGAAGGTGGGGTGAAGTATACCAGTCACCACCTGCAGAGCCCGCTCAACTCAGTTTCCACCACATGTGCCGTCTGTCACAGGCAGAGTGAGGAAGAGCTTAGGAAAAATGTATATGACCGTCAGGACAAGATTCAGGAGCTGCGTGATATGCTTGAAGAGACCCTGGTGAAAGCACATTATGAAGCAAAAGCAGCCTGGGATGCAAATGCTTCGGAAGAGATGATGAAACCGGTACTTCAGCTGATCAGAGAGGCACAGTGGAGATGGGACTTTGCCACAGCCAGTCATGGAGGGTCTTTCCATGCTCCGTTGGAGGTCGCCAGAATACTTGCCAATGGCATCGACAAGTCTCAGCAGGCCCGTGTTGAGCTGTCAGGGATACTTGCAACATTGAAGGCAGGTAATGTGACATACCCGGATATTTCAACCAAAGAAAAGGCGCAGGAAGCTATCGGACTTAAAATGGCTGCTCTGAGAAATGAGAAACAGGAGTTTAAAAGTACCATCCTGCCTTTATGGGACGCGAAAAGTAAGTAAATTGGGGCTTTTAAAAATCTGATGAAAAGAGTAAATTCCCCATTCCTGCTCTTCTTATTTGCATTTATTTGCATATCTGCCAATGAGTTGAGAGCGCAGGATACAAGACACACATTTGTCTTTAGCAACAATGAGTTTCTGCTCGATGGTAAACCCTTCCAGATTATCAGCGGGGAAATGCATCCTTCAAGGATCCCTGCTGAATACTGGAGGCATAGTATCCTGATGGCTAAAGCCATGGGATGCAACACTGTCTCAATCTATGTTTTCTGGAACTATCACGAGGGTGAGAAAGGCAAATATGATTTTCATACAGGCAATCATGACCTTTCCAGGTTCCTGTCAATTGCTGCTGCTGAAGGGATGTGGGTTATCATCAGACCAGGACCTTATGTATGTGCCGAGTGGGAGTTTGGAGGCCTGCCTCCTTACCTTCTGCGTACGCCAGGAATTAAAGTGAGGTGCCTTGATCCGGTCTATATGGAAGCAGTTGAAAGGTACCTGTCCAGGCTGGCGGATGTGATTCGTCCTTACCTTATAACAAATGGAGGTCCGGTATTGATGATGCAGGTTGAAAATGAGTATGGCAGCTATGGCAACGACAGAAACTATATTGCTGCAGTCAAAAATATATGGGAAAGAAATGGCATAAACACTCCATTTTTTACCGGTGACGGCCCAACAACCTACATGCTGGAGGCAGGAACCCTCCCGGGTTGTGCCGTTGGACTGGATTCCGGAAGCAGCCAGGCCGACTTTGACCTGGCAATGAAAATGAATCCCGGGGTGCCTGTATTCTCCAGTGAGACTTATCCCGGATGGCTTACCCATTGGGGTGAGGAATGGGCCAGGACAGACACTGTAAGCATTCTGACTGAGGTTAAATTCCTGATGGACAACAAAAAATCATTTAATCTGTATGTAATACAAGGCGGAACTAACTTTGGTTTTACGGCAGGCGCAAACTCCGGAGGTAAAGGATATGAGCCTGACATTACCAGCTACGACTATGACGCCCCGGTTAACGAGCAGGGCCAGGCCACTGCAAAATACATGTCATTACGCAGACTGATAGGCAGCTATCTGCCACGGGGAAAGAAGTTACCTCCCATACCGGAACCATTACCGGCAATAACCATCCCTGAGATAAAGATGACAGCATATACATCTGTCTGGGATAATCTTCCGGAGGCAAAAAAGGTGGTGCAGCCTAAACCTTTTGAAGAATTTGGTCAGGATTATGGATTTATGCTGTGGTCAACTAAGCTGACAGGACATAAAAACGGCAAACTGACTTTAATAGACCTTCACGATTATGCCACGGTGTTTCTGAATGGTAAATTTATTGGTGTCCTTGATCGCTCCAAAGGGATAAACTCAATAACCTTGCCAGCTACGGATGTAAAAGATCCGGTGCTTGAAATACTGGTTGAAGGAATGGGCAGGATAAACTTTGCAAATGAAATGATTGACAGGAAAGGCATTACCGACAGAGTTGTTCTCAATGGAATGACCCTGATGAACTGGGAAGCATATAACCTGCCTTTTAATAATGAATATGTTTCAGTCCTTAAGCAAGCCAACCAGGTAGCTGACAGACCTGGCATATTTTATCACGGGACCTTTACCCTCGACAGGACAGGAGACACTTTCATTGATATGAAACAGTTCCGGAAAGGAATGGTATGGGTTAACGGGCATAACCTTGGCCGGTACTGGGAGACAGGACCACAGTACAGGCTTTATTGTCCTGCCCCATGGCTAAAACAGGGAGAAAATGAAATTATCATTTTTGACCTGCTGAAAACAGACACCGGGAGTGTCTCCGGGTATACTTCAATGGAATAAGGAGTTGCTTAAACCAGACCGGTAGCAAATTTCATTATGTAGTAAACAATCATCGCCAGCCCCATTGATATTGGTATTGTAAGTAACCAGGCATAGAGCAGTTTTTGGGTAACGCCCCATCGGACTGCAGTAACCCTTTTTGTAAGACCAACACCCATAATGGCACCGGTAATTGTATGAGTTGTTGAAACAGGTATACCAAATGCTTCGGTTAAAAACAGAAGAATGGACCCGGCGCTTTCTGCTGCAACGCCTTCAAAAGGCGTGATCTTGGTGATCTTTGATCCCATGGTCTTTACAATTCGCCAGCCTCCCATAAGAGTTCCGGCACCAATTGCTGTATAACATCCTATTACAACCCAGTCCGGAATGGAATGAATCTTTCCGTCCACCACTCCAATATGAGCCCAGTGAGGTATCTGAGAAGGGTCCACACCATGAAAGTATACGATCAAGGCTGCAGCAATTATCCCCATAACTTTCTGGGCATCATTTCCCCCATGGCCCAGACTTAACAGGGCTGATGTGAAAAGCTGGAATGACTTAAACCGTTTTTCCATCTTGAATGGGTTCATATGCCTGCAAGCCCAGAGAAGCAATATTGAGATAAAATAGGCAAATATCATTCCTATTATAGGAGCGAGGAAGATGAATGATGCAATCTTAATAATAACCTTTACATGTACAACGCTCCAGCCTGCCTGTGCTATTGCAGCACCGGCAAAGCCTCCCACAAGGGTATGAGATGAACTCGAAGGTATGCCAAGATACCATGTAAGAAGATTCCAGGCTATTGCTGCGACAAGTCCTGAAAGGATAACCAGCATTGTAATGGCTGAGGTATCTACAGTTTTTGCAATAGTATCGGCAACATTAAGCTGAAATACCAGGTATGCAATAACATTAAAAAAGGCTGCCCATAGAACAGCCTGAAACGGAGTAAGTACCTTGGTTGAAACAACTGTAGCAATTGAGTTGGCCGCATCATGGAATCCGTTAATGAGGTCAAAACTAAATGCCAGTATAATTATTATGATTAAAAGAGCCAGATTCATCAGATATTAATGTTAGGCAATTTTTATAATAACAGAGATAATTACATCCGCCACATCATCACAACGGTCAACAGCTTTCTCAAGCGATGCAAGAATATCTTTTTTTCTGATGAGTTCAATAGCATCTTTTTCCTCCATAAAGAGTTTTGCAAGATACTTGTGGTTTATTTCATCACCCATCTCCTCAATCTCGCTTATCTTATGGCAATTCTCCCTGTACTTGGAAAGGTTCAGAACATCTCTTAAACCATTAAAGGTTGTATTAATCTCAATAGCTGCATGATGTATTGCGTTTGCCATCTCGACAAACTCTGCCGGGATTTCTTTCACATGATAAAGATGAAGTCTTTTAGCGGTGCCGTTAATAAGGTCAACAACTGAATCTGTTGCTGAGATCAGGTCAAGAATATCTTCCCTGTCAAAAGGGGTAATGAAGGTGCTGTTCAAAGCCATAAAGAGGTTTTTGGCAATCTGGTCACCAACCAGTTCAGCTTCTTTTATCTTTTGAACCAGGATTTCCCGTTTTTCAGGGTCCGGTTCATTCATCAGGGCAACCAGGAGTTCCGATGCAACAATCAGATTTGCAGAAGCATCCTTGAACAAAGGATAGAATTTACCTTCCTTGGGTGCCAGAAACGAAAAAAATTTATCGAGTTTCATGTGAAAATGTTAGAGTAAAAAAAAGATTTTACAACGTGCCAAATGTAAGCTAAAGTCTCCACCAAAAAAAGGTGCAAGGTCATATTTTTTTGTTACAATTTTGTAACGTAAAAATCAAAAGACAGTTTCTGATATCAGGTGGTGCAGGTTTTGTACTGTGAGAGTGTAAAGTATTACAACGATCAACAACTTTACTTATCTTAGTATGGAATTTTAAAACGTGTTTTATGAAAATCACATTTTATGGCGCTGCGCGCGAAGTAACAGGAAGTAAACATCTCCTTGAAACAGATAACGGAAAGAAAATATTGCTTGATTGTGGTGAGTTTCAGGGTAAGGGCCTTGAAACCCGTGACCTTAACAAAGCACTTCCTTTTGATCCTCCTTCAATAGACCATATTATTTTAACCCATGCCCACATAGACCATTCAGGGCTAATCCCCTACATGTATCACAACGGGTTTACAGGATCAGTTATCTGCACCAATGCAACGCGTGATCTTTGTTCAATCATGCTGGCCGACTCGGGTAAGATACAGGAGCATGATACCCTCACCTTTAACAAGAAAAGAGCAAAGAAAGGACTGCCTCCTGTTGAGCCTTTGTATACGCAGGCTGATGCCGTCGCATGTATGAGCCTTTTCATCAGCGTCGGTTATGACCGTAAGTTACGTGTTGATGAATCAATTTCTGTAAAGTTTACCAACACAGGGCACATGCTGGGCTCTGCTGTAGCCAGTATAGAAGTCCGGACCGCAAACGGGGTAAAAAAGATTGCATATACCGGTGATATCGGAAGACCAGGGAACAGGATCCTTAAAAGCCCTGAGCCATTTCCACAGGCTGACATCCTCATTACCGAATCAACCTATGGCGACAGGCTTCACCCAACGTATGTTGAATCCGATGAGGAACTCTTTAATGTTGTACAGGATACATGCGTAAGGAAAAAAGGCAAGCTGATTATACCTGCCTTCAGTGTAGGCCGTACACAGGAGATTGTATATGCTCTTAATAACCTTTACAACCAGGGACGCCTGCCAAAGGTTGACACCTACGTCGACAGCCCGCTTTCTGTCAACGCGACAAATATATTCAGACTTCATACAGAATGTTTTAATAAGAACATAAAGGATGTAATGCTTACAGACCCTGATCCGTTTGGATATAACTCTCTGTTTTACATCACCTCAAAAGAGGATTCAATGAAGCTTAACGATATAAAACAGCCTGTAATCATCATTTCTGCCTCGGGCATGATGGAAGCAGGTCGTGTAAAGCACCACCTTGCAAACAGTATCTCCAACCCTAATAACACTGTACTTATTGTTGGTTACTGTGCCCCTACCACCCTTGGTGCACGAATCGGAAGAGGTGACAAAAAGGTCTCCATTCATGGGGTTGAATATGCTGTCAATGCTGATATCAGGAAGATTGAAGCTTTTTCCGGTCACGGAGACTACAAGGAGATGTCAGATTACCTTATGTGCCAGGATCCATCCTTGCTTGAGAAAGTAATAATTGTCCATGGTGAATACAGCACTCAGCTTGCATATAGCAAACACCTTGAGTCGAAAGGGTTTAAAAACATCTTCATTCCTGACAAGGGGGAGACAATTGAACTTTAAATCTGACTTAAGTCATTATCGGTTTGGAATATAATTAGTTACTTGAAACAAGCAAGTTAACCTACTATAAACTTAAAAGAATGTACTATGGCCTTCCTTCTTGACAATTTTGAATTTGTGCTATTTGCTCTCACGCTTGTTGGTGTTGCATTGTTCCATCGTCACACCATGTGGGTCGCACTCGCAGGTATGACTGCAATACTTCTCTACAAGCTTATTTTCAACGATCCGTCAAATCCATTCAATCTGTTTGAACATCTGACGCATGAAGCAAGAACGCTGATAAATCTATTAGGTCTGCTTCTTGGATTTGCTATACTTGCAAAACATTTTGAAGATTCCAAAATACCTGATGTACTTCCTAATTATCTCAAGAGTGGATGGGCGGGAGCTTTTTCATTGCTTGTAATGATATGCGTTCTTTCATCCTTTCTCGATAACATAGCAGCTGCCATGATAGGCGGCACCATTGCCCTTGTGGTTTTCAGGGGGAAAGTTCATATCGGGTATATCGCAGCTATTGTTGCTGCAAGTAATGCAGGAGGAGCTGGATCTGTTATAGGTGACACCACCACTACCCTGATGTGGATAGATGGAGTACCGGCGTTTAATGTTCTGCATGCATATGTAGCTGTTATACCAGCTTTACTTTTATTTGGAATAGTTACCTCTATCCAGCAGACACGTTATCAGCCAATAATGAACGACGCTGCTCCCGGAATCAGGATTGAATGGATAAAAATTGTGGTTGTTCTTTTGATTCTGGTTGGTGCCATAGTAACTAATATGTTACTTGACTTTCCTGCAGCCGGCGTATGGGCAGGAATACTTATCGGAACACTGTTAACTAAAACGCCATGGGAAGAGATAAAAAATTCAATAAAAGGATCGATCTTCCTTATGGCCCTTGTATTTTCCGCATCTATGATGCCGGTTCAAAACCTTCCGGAGGCTTCATGGAAGTCAAGCTTCGTACTGGGATTCGTTTCAGCGGTATTCGACAATATTCCACTCACAAAACTGGCCCTGGTACAGGGTGGTTACGACTGGGGTATGCTGGCATATGCAGTTGGTTTCGGAGGATCAATGATATGGTTCGGATCTTCTGCCGGTGTTGCAATCACCAACAAATTCCCGGAGGCTCGCTCAGTTGGCAAATGGCTTAAATATGGATGGAGCGTTGCGCTGGCCTATATTATTGGCTTTTTCGTCCTGCTTTCAATTATGGGATGGGAGCCGGTGGTAGGATATAAATAAGGCTAAAGGCTAAAGGCTAAAGGCTAAAGGCTAAAGGCTAAGGGCTAAAGGCTAATGTAGGGGCACGCCATGGCGTGCCCTTTATGTAATTATCCCTGATCATTGGTAGGTCCACGCCATGGCGTGGACATGCAAAATCATCCTTATCATCCATCAGGTCATGCCATGGCATGACCCTACAAAACATTGCGGTTATGAATGTTTTTTTTGTTTTAAGGAGGCTGTCTCAAAAACGAGATAGCCTCTTCTGCTTTTCTTTATAACCTTATAACAAAATTGGGTTAAACGATGGATCAAGCGGAAAAGTTTGGGTGATGGCCTCTGGTGTAAGTTTCCCCTCCTTAGAAAGGAGGGGTCCGGCGACGCAGGAGCCGGGGGGTGGTATGTCTTTGGTATAAATCTATCGTCAGAAGGAGTACGCTGAGGGAAAATTAGCAACAATATCCTTTTTTAAAGAAAGACAGGTGGGTATAAAGCTTAACACATACCACCCCGCCTTCGCTCCGCTCGGGCACCCCTCCTTCCCGATAGCTCCTAATATCCGTAGGATTGTGTTTAAAAAAGCCGCAAAGTGTTAATAAATAACGCTTTGCGACAATAGTATTTTCACCTAAATTGGT
>Ga0116171_10000499_pt1 | contig 41831 bp, 34 predicted proteins | sample AD_JPNHW2_MetaG_FD_89798 | JGI IMG/M metagenome (GOLD analysis project Ga0116171, IMG submission 89798) | Active sludge microbial communities of municipal wastewater-treating anaerobic digesters from Japan - AD_JPNHW2_MetaG | ecosystem: Engineered > Bioreactor > Anaerobic > Digestate | place... | reverse complement strand
GGGCGAAGGCTTCGCTCCTCCAGATATCGGCTTCGGCGGCAACGCCGTCCAGCACGGCTGGAGTGAGGGTGGCTCCGCGGCGGACGCCTCCGGCGAGCAGGCGCGCTCCGCCCGCCTCGGCAAAGCGGATCCAGCGCTCGGCGCGGGAGGCCTCGGTGGCTGTGATGAGCGAACTGACCTGTGTGGACGGGTCCAGAGGATGGCCTATCTTCAGAGCATCAGTGATCTTCAGAAAGCGGGCTATGAAGTCCTCGGCCACGGTCCGGTGAACGAGGATACGCTGGATCGAGATGCAGACCTGGCCGGAGTGGGCGAAGGCGCCAGGGACCGCGCGGGCGGCGCATTCGGCGAGATCGGCATCGTCGTGGACGATCAGCGCGGAGTTGTTGCCCAGTTCAAGGGTGACCTTTTTCAAACCGGCGCGCTGACGGATGCGGAGACCGACCTCGGCGCTGCCGGTGAAGGTGACCATGGCGATGCGCGGATCGTCGACCAGCGGGTCGCCGATCTCAGCGCCGGGGCCGGGGACGACGTTGAGGGCGCCATCGGGCAGTCCCGCTTCGGCGAACAACCGGGCGAGCAGGAGCGCGCAGACCGGCGTCGCGCTGGCCGGTTTGTGAACGACTGTGTTGCCTCCGGCGATAGCAGGGGCGATCTTGTGGAGTGACAGATTGAGCGGGAAGTTGAACGGCGTGATGGCGGCTATGGCACCAACCGGCTCGCGCACGGTCATCGCCATGCGCCCGGCACCCGCCTCAGAAGCATCCATGGGCACCACTTCGCCAGTGAGCGCGTGCGCCTGCTCGGCGCTGAACAGCAGCGTCTGAGCGGAGCGTTCGGCTTCAAGCAGGCCTTCGCGCAGCGGTTTGCCGGATTCCGACGCAACCGTGCGGCCGAACTCCTCCTTGCGCTCGGTCAAGAGGCGGCAGGCACGGTAAAGGATGTCCGAGCGCCCGGCGGCTGTCATGGACCGCATGACGGGCTTGGCTCGGACGGCCGCCTGGATGGCCGCTTCGAGTTCTTTCGCGCCAGCCAGATGGACGCTGGCAAACGGGGCTCCATCATACGGGATGGCCACCGTTCCCACGCGACCGGTCCTGACCTGGCGGCCGCCAATCCACAATCCGTACTCGCTCATCTCCGTCCTCCTCCCATGGAACCGAACAGAAACTCCTCACGCGTGACCCGGCCATCCGGCTGGACGACGAATCGGGCCGTAAAACGCATCTCATCCGGCGATCCGAAGCGGATGTCGTGGATAGTGACCTCTTCGACGCCGGCGCCCTCAGCCGAGGGCACAACCCGCCAGACCGGGAACCGGGCGAAGTCGAGAAACTGCCGGGCGGTGTGCGTTTGGCGGACCGAGGCCACGGCTCGGGTGAGGCCGGGGCGGTAGAACGTTTCGCCCGACTCGGAATCGAATGGGCGGGTCAGGTCGACCTCAAGGACGTGCCAGGCGCGCGCGGTTTCGACAAGGCCGGTCCAGCGCAGCGGGTTGATAGGTCCGGGCACGGCAGCCACCTGGAGCGGCGGCATGCCCCCATAGAGGCGGGATTCGAGCTGGCCGACTGCCCGGCCGTGGGTCTCCCAGCGCAGGCCGAAGTAGAAACCCAACAGCAGGATGGCCGCCCAGGCAGCACCCCGCCCAGAGCCGGCCTTTGCGCCCATCTCGCCGTAAACCAGGCGCGTGAGGGCGGGCGCGATCATGGCCATCAGGAGGATCAGCCAGACCCAGGCGTCGACGATATAGAGCAGATCCAGGCGGAGCCAGTCCCAGCGGAACGGCAGGAGAAGGCGGATACCGTAGACGTTCAGCCAGTCCATCAGATGGTGGGCGACGACGCCGGCAATTGAGAGCAGCCAGGCGACGAGCAGTTGGCGCGACCCCGGCTGGTTCTTCCGGTTCAGCCAGAACCAGATGGGCAGCGGCGCCAGGGCGACGATGGGCGCGAAAGCGAAGGCATGGGTCCAGCCGCGGTGATGGTGCAGGTAGGCGAGGCTGCCATCGAGGCCGGCGATGATGTCGAGATCGGGAGCATTCGAAGCCAGGGCAAGCAGCAGCGAGGCGCGGGGCACAACCCGGTTGAATCCGGCACGAGAGAGGACGATTCCGGTGAGAGTGTGGGTGAGATTGTCCATTGATGACTGGAATTCGATCGCCCGGCGCGGGATATCCCATCCGCCCGCAACCCCAGCATAAGCCGGGTTCGGGAACCGGGCAAGCCGAACCCGTGCGCGGGTCCTGGAACCGGGTCCCCGAACAGAGCATTGCGGAGCCAGACACATTCGGTTACCTTTTAGTTCTACGAGTCCTTTTGTTTTTCGGAGGTTCGGCGATGCATTGCTTACAGGTATGCGCGGTAGCCGCGCTGGCCATGCTGGCCGGTTGTTCGAACCCGGCGGGCGGAACGAAGACGGGGAGTGAGAAGACCTACGTCATGGGCGCACCGGCAGCGGTGGGGCCGCTTTCGTACACAGTTCTGCACAGCGAGTGGGCGGATTCGCTGGAGACAGGCGACGGCGTGACAATGCCGAAGAACAGGTTTCTGGTGCTCGATCTTTCGATTGTCAGCGGCGCACCCGAAGAGACCGGAGTTCCGCTGCTTTCGCTTGTCGATGACAAGGGCAACCGCACGATGGAGGAGCAGAAGATGGTCGGCCTCGGCGGCTGGCTGGGCATGTTGCGGGTGCTGCGACCGGTCGAAACCCTGTCGGGCAAGATCGTCTTTGACGTTCCAATGGCGAACTACAAGCTGATTATCACCAGCGGCGGCGATCCGGAGAAGGAACAGGAAGCCTTCGTCGATATCCCGTTGAGGCTGGAGGGAGTGAGCATGCCGGGCGCCGATGCCGTGCCGCCCGCCGCCAAGTAGGGCGCGGCGATGCTCGCCACGGGCCTCATCGCGGTCACATTGCTAACCGCCGCACCGCCCAAGCCGGCGCCTGCACGCGAGTTAAGGGTGATCCAGGCCGTTTTGCACGACCGGGGCGAGACCGCGCCGTCGATCCCGCCCGCCCGGCTGTATACCGGCGGCGAACTGATCTACTTCAGCTTCCGCATCGCAGGATATTCGGTGAAGAACGATCGGGTCGACCTGCGTTGGCTCATTTTCGCGTCCGACCCCGATGGGCGGCTGCTCTGGGAACCGGTGAACGGGGCGATCGGCGAAGAGGTCAGCCATAACGACGAAAACTGGCTGCCAAAGGTCTCGCAGACCTTGCCGCTGCCACCGCAACTGAAACCGGGCACATACAAGCTACTGATCAAAGTCAGCGACGAAAGTACGCAGACCAGCGTCGAGCATCCGGTTGAGTTCAACGTCGGCGGACGGCCATTGCCGGAGGTCGAGGCGTTTTCGATCGTGAATCCGGGCTTTTACCGCTCGGGCACGGACCCCTCGCCGATGAGTGAGGCGGTCTACAAACCCGGCGATGAGTTGATGCTCCGGTTCCAGTTGGCAGGGTTCAAAGTGGGCGAGAGGAACCGCTTCGAGGTGGAGTACGGACTCAGGATATTGCGGCCGTCGGGCAAGTTGATGTACGAGGAGCCGAAGGCCGCGGCCGAGGCCGACGCGCCCTACTATCCGAAACGCTACATGGACGGGACAATCAGCCTGAACCTCTCGGCCGACCTCACGCCGGGCGTCTATTCCGTCGTGATCACCGCCCGCGACTCGCTCGGTCCGGCCCAGGCCGAGGCGGCATTGCGCTTCAAAGTGGAAAAGTAGCGCGGCGGAAAGTGAGAATCCGTGCCGGGTCGAGCCACTACTTCATGTGGCATTGTTCCGTACACGCAGCGCGTCGGTGTTTGGGATCGACGCGCACCCGGTTGATGTTGAGGTGGATATGTACGGCTCCTCGGTCAACCGGGAAATGGTCATGGTGGGTTTGCCCGACGCGGCGGTCCGCGAAAGCCGCGAGCGGATCCGGTCGGCGATGATCAACTCGGGCTTCACCTATCCCAGCCGGTCGCTGACGGTGAATCTGGCGCCTGCGAACCTGAAGAAGGAAGGGGCGGGTTTCGATCTCCCCATGGCCGTGGCGATTCTGGGCGCGATGGGGACGGTGAAACCGTGTCCGGACCATGCCATCGCGGGGGAACTGTCGCTGGACGGGACCATCCGGCCGATCCGGGGCGCACTGTCGATAGCCATTTGCGCCAAGCGGCACGGATTGCAGCGGTTGATTGTACCGAAGGAGAACGCCGATGAAGCGGCCGTTGTGGAGGGCATCGAGGTGTTCGGCGCGGCGCACATCAGCGAGGCAGTGAACGCGCTGAACCGCCCGCTGGAGTTCGCCGCCGCCGTGGCGAAGCCCGCAGAGATGGATTTCCAGTCCGATCCGGACCACGATTTCGCGGACGTGCGGGGCCAGACCACGGCAAAACGAGCGCTGGAAGTGGCTGCGGCGGGCGGGCACAATGTCCTGTTATTGGGGCCGCCGGGATCGGGCAAGACGATGCTGGCAAGGCGCTTGTCCGGCATCCTGCCGCCATTTAGTTTCCAGGAGGCCCTTGAAACCACCCAAATCCACAGCGTCGCCGGAGCATTGGCGAAGGGCGCAGGATTGCTGGCGGCCAGGCCGTTCCGCTCGCCACACCACACGATTTCGGCCGCTGGACTGCTGGGCGGCGGCATGGGCGTGCCGAGGCCGGGCGAGGTGTCGCTGGCGCATCACGGGGTGCTGTTCCTGGACGAGTTGCCGGAATTCCCCAGGAACGTGCTGGAACTGCTCCGCCAACCGATCGAGGACCGCTCGGTGACCATCGCGCGGTCCCAGGCATGCCTGGTTTTTCCGTCCAACTTTACGCTGGTGGCGGCGATGAACCCGTGCCCGTGCGGACATCAATCTGACAGCCTGAGAGAATGCCGGTGCACCGGGGCCCAGATCCAGCGCTACCTGGGTAAAATCAGTGGTCCGCTGTTGGATCGGATCGACCTCCACATTGAGGTTCCGGCAGTCCCGTTCCAGGAGTTGCGCGGGCAACGGGCGGGCTCAAGTTCGGCCGAGATGCGCGCCAGGGTTCTGACGGCGAGGCAGATCCAGCAGAATCGCGGGTACGTGAACTCTCTGATTCCGGCGTCGCGGCTGCGCGCGCTTTGTCCTCTGGACGAGGCGGGGGAACGCACCCTGGAGACCGCCGTGCGCCGCCTGGGCCTATCAGCGCGCGCACATGACCGCATCCTGAAAGTTGCCCGGACCATCGCGGACATATCAGGCCAGGACGAGATCCAAGCCAAGCACGTCGCCGAGGCCGTCCAGTACCGAGGACTGGATAGGAACTACTGGAGCTAGAGCTTGAGGCGTCTGTTACGGCGCTCCGGCCGTGGAAGTCGGATACCTCCGGCTTGAAACCAGCCCAACGCTAAGATAGGTCAAGGGAATGTCGTTGAACGATGGGCGCGGAAAAGACCGGCTCTTTCACCATGGTGGCCATGCGCGCGAATAGCCGGAATCAGCTGCGCCCGAGTGAAGAGTCAGCGTAGGCCGCTCTCAGTCCTGAATCACATTAGCTTCCTCGCCGAGTTCGAACAATTCATGCGCCTGGCGCCTTATTCCAACTTGGTACTCCGACAGTAATTCCACAAGCTTGTCCCCGTTCATCAAAGCGACTGGGACCGCGTTGGGGCGCTCTGCCTCTCGCTTCGCGCCCACGCTGAAGTCGCTTGTGGTGATGATCAGACCCTGCTCGTGCGTGCCGAGGCTCCCGCGGACTTGCTGAACCACCGGAGACTGAACATGGGTCTTCGTCTTCCACCGTTTGACCTGGATGGCCATTTGGGTCCGGATCACATCTCCCACAACCAAGGTCCCACGCACGTCAATTCCGCCATCCTGGCTGCGGCGCGTCACGTCCACACCTTCAAATCCGAGCTCAGCCAGCAGTCGCCCGATTAGTTCTTCGAACTCTCCCGGATCCATCTTCAACAGGTGCGCGTGTAGCTTCTTGCACACGAGTCGGTTGTGCTGCTCGATTTCAAAGGCAAGGCCGCGCCCCATCCACCTACTGAGCCCAAAAAAGCCCTTCCCGTGCTGCACGAAGCGAGGCAGACGGCCATGGCTCTTGTTGCGCCGGATTTCTGTGATGAGCTGAGAGTACATGCTTGACTGAGGAGTCTTGCCACTCGTGGAGATCCAGAATTGTTGAATAGCCTTCGCCGTGATCTCGCGATAGTGCATCGGCGACTTGTGCCCGAATTCGTTCAGGACCTTTTCGGCAGCGTCCGTGAACGAAAAACCAGCAGCCACCTGCCGCTCCTCGATCCGATCACTTCTAATAGGTCCATCCTGTACGGAGGCGACGGCTGACCGAAGGGCGAATGTTCTGGGCGCAGTGCGGACAAAGGGTGAGGCCACTCCCTTCTTCTGCATGTCTGTACAGATCTGCGCCTCGACCGTTGCGCACGGAGTCTTGCCGCTGGTTTCCCAAAGCCCCTTCTCTAGGATTCGCCTGGTGATCTCTTCCGAGCGCAGAGAGTCCCCGGCCTCAGTGAGAACCTGAACGGCCGCCTCGCGGGCTGACATCGACATCCTGCCCTCCATCTGTGGCTTACCGCAGACCGCGATTATATCCAATGGCATGAAATGGTGGGCGGCAAACACCACACGCAGGGCGTGTTTCAGATAAAATCATACTGCTTTTGAGTTCCCGAGAATGGCGCGAGGATCGCGCTCACTATGCCACGCATCTTCGACAACATTGACCAGCAGCTCTTGCCCGCACTCAAGACAACTTTAGACGTCTCGCATCGGGCGGATTTCTGCGTCGGATATTTCAACCTTCGCGGTTGGCGTCAGATTGACGAGCACATCGAGAAGTGGGCCGGAGGCGATGGCGAGTGTTGCCGGCTCTTGGTCGGCATGCAGACACTCCCTCAGCATGAACTCGCGGAAGCCTACAGCATCATCAAGCAGGACGGTGAACTCGACAACCAGACAGCGGTGCGCCTCAAGAAGTCCCTTGCCGAGCACTTCCGCCGCCAGTTGATGTTGGGTGCCCCAACGAATTCCGATGAGGCCGGATTGCGCAGGTTGGCGGCACAGATCAAGGCGGGGAAGGTCCAGGTGAAACTGTACCTTCGCCACCGGCTACACGCCAAGCTGTACATGCTCTTCCGCCATGATCCGGTGAGCCCGTCCATCGGCTTTCTGGGCAGCAGCAATCTGACTTTCGCAGGGCTGTCCAAGCAGGGTGAGTTAAACGTCGATGTCACAGACCACGATGCTTGCGCCAAGCTCGCACAGTGGTTTGAAGATCGATGGAAGGACCAATGGTGTCTCGACATTTCCAAAGAAATCGTTGAGATCATCGATCAGAGCTGGGCTCGACCTGACGCCATCCCACCCCACCACATCTATGTGAAGATGGCCTACCATCTCTGCCAAGAGGCGCGCGAAGGAATCATCCAACACCGCATCCCTAAGGACTTTGGCAACAAGCTCTTCGACTTCCAGATCGCTGCGGTGAAGATCGCGGCTCATCATGTACACAAGCGCGGTGGGGTTCTCCTGGGGGATGTTGTTGGGCTGGGTAAAACTCTGATGGCCACGGCGCTTGCCCGGATCCTGGCTGACGACCTACTCCTCGAAACGCTTATTCTCTGCCCTCTGAATATCGTCCCGATGTGGGAGGACTACTGCCATGAGTACCGCGTGCCCTCATGCCGGGTACTCTCCTACTCGAAGGTCATCAGCCAGCTCCCAGAACTTCGAAGGTACCGGCTCATCATCCTCGATGAGAGTCACAACCTGCGCAATCGGGAGGGCAAGGCCTACAGGGTCATTGCAGATTACATACAAAAGAACGAAAGCAAATGCATCCTGCTTTCGGCCACGCCCTACAACAAAGACTATCTCGATCTTGCGAGCCAGCTTCGACTGTTCGTCCCTGCCGACAAAGATCTCGGTGTGGGGCCCCAGCAGTTGGTGCAACAGATGGGCAAGGTGGAATTCGAGCGTCAGCACCAGTGCGGCGTCCGGACCCTCGCCGCATTCGAGAAGAGCACGTATCCGGACGATTGGCGCGAATTGATGCGCCTCTACATGGTCCGCCGGACACGAGGCTTCATCAAGGAGAACTACGCCGAAACCGACCCTGCGGACGGCCGGAAGTACCTCCTCTTCTCGGACGGCACGCGGTCCTATTTCCCTGATCGGCTTCCAAAGAAGGTGCCGTTCAAGGTCGACGACTCCGATCCGAATGATCAGTACGCGCGGCTGTACGCCCCGGACATCGTGGACCTCATCAACCACCTCGATCTTCCGCGGTACGGTTTGGGAAACTTCGTGCAGGAGAAGCCCACAGCCACTCCCACCTCAGACGAAGTTGACGTCCTGGCCAATCTCTCCGTCGCCGGGAACCGGTTGATGGGTTTCTGCCGTACGAACCTCTTCAAGCGCCTGGAGAGCAGCGGGCATGCCTTTCTGCTCTCGGTGGAGCGCCATATCCTACGTAATTTCATTTATCTCCACGCCGTGGAGAACAACCTGGAATTGCCCATTGGCACCCAGGACGCCGGTCTACTCGATACTCGCGCCACCGATTCCGATGAGAACGGCCTGTTCGAAGGCAATGGCGGCAACGGTGGCCGTTCCCTGCGGTCCGAAAAGGACTTTCGAGAGCGCGCCGGCGAGATCTACGCTCTTTACGCCAGCTCCTATCGTTCCAGGTTTGATTGGATCCGCCCGGCGTTCTTCAAGAAGGAACTCGGTGAAAGCGTATTGCGGGATGCACGGGCGTTGCTCAAAGTGTTCGACAAGTGCGATTCATGGGATCCGCAGAGGGATGTGAAGCTCCAGGCCCTGATTCGGCTTTCCGGGGAGACGCACAAATCCGACAAGGTCCTGATCTTCAGCCAGTTTGGCGATACCGTCGAGTTCCTCGCTAAGCAACTCAAGGCCGCAGGAGTGCAGGGACTGGCTGCAGCCACCGGCGATAGTCCGGACGTGACCGATCTGGCGTGGCGCTTCAGTCCAGTGAGTAACAAGAAGCAGGAACTCCTTCAGAGGGCGCCCGAACTGAGAGTATTGGTGGCCACCGACGTCCTCAGCGAAGGCCAGAACCTCCAGGATTGTTTCGTGATCGTCAACTACGACCTGCCTTGGGCCATCATCCGGCTCATCCAACGCGCCGGCCGCGTGGACCGTATTGGGCAGAAGTCGGACAAGATCCTCTGCTACAGTTTCCTTCCTGCGGATGGCGTGGAAAGAATCATTCGCTTGCGGGCGAAGGTGCTGAGCCGGCTCCGCCAGAATGCCGAGGTGGTTGGGACCGACGAGGCGTTCTTCGACGACGACAAGAACAATAAAGCGGTGACGGATCTCTATCACGAGAAGGCTGGACTCCTCGACGGCGAAGAGGATTCCGAGATCGATCTGGCATCCTATGCCTATCAGATCTGGAAGAACGCGATCGACGCCGACCCAACTCTGAAGAAAACCATCCCGGACATGCCGAACGTTGTCTTCTCCTCCCGGCAACGCCAGCCGGAGGAGGATGGCAAACAAGGGGTGCTTGTCTACCTCAAAACACCCGCCGGTGCGGACGCTCTGGCGTGGGTAGACCAGAATGGCGCCCGCGTCACCGACTCTCAGTACCGCATCTTGAAAACCGCTGAGTGCGGGCCTGACGCGCCGGCTGTCCCCCGGCTCCAAAACCACCACGACCTCGTCGAGCGGGCCGTTAAAGATCTGGCCGAAGAGGAGAAGACGATTGGCGGTGGACTCGGCCGCCCGTCCGGGGCGCGCTTCCGCACATATGAGCGCCTCAAGCGATATGCCGACCAAGTGAAGGGCACCTTGTTCGACACGCAGCAGTTCCAGCGCACCATGGAGGACGTGTACAAGTATCCCCTCCGTGAATCGGCCGCAGAGTCATTGAACCGGCAGATGAAAACTGGTGCCGACGATGACACCATAGTCCGGCTCGCGATGGCACTGCGGGAGGAAGGCCGCCTCAGCGTGATCCACGAGGACGGCGACGAAGAAGCCGAGACTCAGATCATCTGTTCATTGGGATTGGTCGAAGGAGCAGCCGATGGCGATTGATCGTGAACGGGCACGACAGCATCTGAAGTCGTTCGAGTTCAGGCGGCTGTTCCTGGATCAGCTTGGGTGGGACAAGGCCTCTGGTGCGTTGGACAGAACCATCGACGGGCGCACTTTCCAGTTCCAGGCGGTATCCGAGAAGCGGGGTGTTGTCGTTCTGGTCTGCGACTCAATCCCGGAATACTCCACCCGCGTCAAGCTCGACAAGTTGGTCGCCAAGGTTCACTTCGAGCACCTGATCATCTTCGCCGACCAACCCCGCGGTCGCCAGGTCTGGCAATGGATGCGGCGCGAGCCGGGCAAGCCGAAGAGCATTCGCGTCGCGAGTTATTCGGTTGGTCAATCCGGTGAGGTTCTGCTGCAGAAGTTGGAGCATCTCGTCGTGACCCTCGACGAAGAGGAGGCTACGGGCTTTGTCAACATCCTCGGCCGGATGCGCGCCGGCTTCGATGTCGAGAAGGTCACCAAGAAGTTCTATGAGCGCTTCAAGGCGGAGCACGGGCGCTTCCTGGAGTTCGTTAAGGGCATACCAGACACTCACATGAAGAGCTGGTACGCCTCCGTGATGATCAACCGCCTGATGTTCCTTTACTTCATTCAGGCGAAGAGCTTCCTGAGCGGCGATCTAGATTATCTGCGGAACAAGTTGCAGGAAAGCCGCGATCGGACGAAGGACGGCTACTATCACGATTTCCTCTGTCCGCTCTTCTTCGAAGGATTTGCGCGCAAGAAGGAGGAGCGTTCGGCGGCGGTGAACAAGCTGCTCGGCAATGTGCCCTACTTGAATGGCGGACTGTTCCAGCGGCACCAGATTGAAGAGTTGCACGGGCAAAAGATCCAGGTTGCCGACACCGCTTTTGAGCATCTCTTCAGTTTCTTCAAGGACTATGACTGGCACCTGGATGACCGGGAGGCCCGCGAAGGCAACGAAATCAACCCGGACGTGCTCGGCTACATCTTCGAGAAGTACATCAATCAGAAGCAGATGGGGGCGTACTACACCAAGGAAGATATCACCGAGTACATTTCCAAGAACACCATCATTCCATTCCTCCTTGACACGGCGCGAAAGGACTGCGCCGTCGCATTCGATAAAACGGCGGGTGTCTGGTGGTTGTTGCGAGACGATCCCGACCGGTACGTTTACGCGGCCTTGCGGCATGGGTTCGACCTGAAGCTGCCGCCGGAGATCGCCGCCGGGCTGTCCGCTGTGGACAAGCGAACGGAGTGGAACAAGACGGCCCCATCTGACTTCGCGCTACCTACTGAGCTCTGGCGCGAAGTTGTGGACCGTCGGCGGCGATCCGAGGATCTCCGGCGGAAACTGGCGGCGGGCGAAGTTGCGGAGGTGAACGATCTTGTCACCCTCAACCTCGATACCCGCCAGTTTGCACAAGACGTGATCCAGTATTGCGAAGGGCCTGAGTTGCTGCGCGCTCTCTACAAGGCCATTTCGAAAGTGTCGATACTCGATCCGACGTGCGGCTCCGGAGCGTTCCTGTTCGCCGCACTCAACATCCTGAAACCGCTTTACGAGGCATGTCTCCAGCGAATGCAGATGTTCGTCGACGAACTCGACGCCGGCCCTCCGCACCACCCGAAGAAGTTCGAAGATTTTCGGCAGATCTTGGAGGAATCCAAACAGCACCCAAAGCAGGATTACTTTATCCTCAAGTCGATCATCGTCAACAATCTCTTCGGCGTCGACATCATGGAGGAGGCAGTCGAGATCTGTAAGCTCCGGCTCTTCCTGAAACTCGTCGCCCAAGTCGAGTCCCAAGACCGCATCGAGCCCCTTCCTGACATCGACTTCAATATTCGGGCAGGCAACACGCTGGTCGGCTACACCCGAATCGCGGACATCCGGGCCGGCCAAGGCAACCTGTACCTCGAAGAGCAGTTGCGCCGGATTGAGGACAAGGCGAAGCTTCTTGACAGCGCGGTCGAGATGTTTCGTCAACAACAGACCAAGTTGAACGGAACAGTCACCGGCGAGGACAAGCTGGCTCTCCGAGAGAAGTATCGCGAACTTGAAGATGAACTCAATGATCTTCTGGCGGCCGAGTACGGCGTGAAGAAAGCCGAGGTGAGGGATTGGAAGGCGAGCCACAAGCCGTTCCATTGGCTGAGTGATTTCCACCGAATCATGACTTCTGGAGGATTCGATATCGTCATCGGCAATCCTCCGTGGAAAGAGTACGCTGCAGTCAGAAGAGAGTATACGGTCCGCGGCTTTGCTACTGAGTCGTGCGGCAACCTGCACGGCATCACGTCCGAACGCGCGCTAGGGCTTGTTCGCAATCAGGGCCGAGTCAGCTTCATCGTTCAGTTACCGCTAACCAGCTCCTCGCGCATGACGAGCGTAAGGTCGGCCCTGCAGTCCCAATCGAGCCTCCTGACAGCAGTCCCTTTTGATGATCGTCCTGGGAAGCTGTTCGAGGGGCTTCAGAATTGCCGGAGCGTGATTTTTACTCTCGTCAAGAATCCGGCTGCTGGCGTGGTTTTTGGCAGCCGGTATCAACGATGGGCAACAGAAGCCAGGTCATTCGTATTCCCGATGATGGAATACGCGTCGAGTACGAGAGCGAACTTGTTTCCGGACCAACTGGCAAAATGCGGTTCAGCCCTGTGCTCCGCGGTTCTGAAAACACTGGATCGCTCTGATCAAAGGGTTCTAGGAACCGCGTTTTCCAAACGAAGTACAAGAAGCTATATCTTCTACCAAGAGGCTACTCGATATTGGGTTAAGGCGACCGTCGGTCTGCCCTACTATGCAAAGAACGGCAGCGTGGGCGCACCAGCACACGGGCGATATCTGTATTTTGACAACGATGCCGTCGCCAATTCGGCGAGCGCAGTCCTCAACAGCAGCCTGTTCTATCTCTACTTCATCGCGTTCGGCGACTGCTTCCATCTGAGCGACACCCTGGTCTCCAACTTCCCGGTTCCATCCGCTCTCCTTACGGACAAACGCCTTGCGAAGCTCAACGAGGAGCTGATGGAGGACCTGACCAGCAACGCCATCAGAAGGACAATCGAGACCAAGGACGGCGACAAGATCTCATACGCGGAATTCAATGCAGGTGCATCCAAACCAATCATCGACAAGATTGACGTAGCGCTCGCACGTCACTACGGGTTCACTGATGAAGAGCTTGATTTCATCGTCAACTATGACATTAAGTACCGCCTTGGCGCGGAAGCCGATGAGGAATGATGGCCGCCGTAGTCCTCGACGCCGAGATTACGACGATTAGCCTGACGGGCACGCGATTCGCAGGTGTGCTGCGTCAACTGCATGGAGCTTCCGTTACTGCAACGCTGTGGGCGGCTGGCCCAACGAGCATCTTGGATGGCGACAAGACGGGTTTCTTCTGTTCTTCCCAATGCCCAGGCGGAGTGATCCTGAAGACGTTCGACGCCATCACAGCAATGCGCGCCGAGGGCCGGACACTGATCGGGGGATTCCACTCGCCGATGGAATGGGAGTGTCTGGGCATCCTACTTCGTGGCCGGCAGCCGGTGATTTGGGCGCCAGCCCGCAGCATCGTCGGCATGCACGTCAAGCCGGAACTGCAACCCGCATTCGCAACCGGCCGCCTCCTGATCCTGTCTCCGTTCGAGCCGAAGCAGAAGAGAATGACGGCTGCACTTGCCGAGGCCCGAAACCGATTCGTCGGCGCCCTCGCCGACCGCGTGCTCGTGGCCTACGCGGCACCTGGCAGTCGGACCCTTGCGCTGTGCGGGGAGTTGCGGGCGGCGGGGAAGCCGATGATAGCAATCGACGATCCGGCCAATCGAGAGCTTCTGGAGTTTGCCGCACCCTGGCGCCCAGGCGGCGGGCCAGGTGAACGGCCAGACGAGGGTGGCAAGCGCGCCGGTCCGCCGCCCGTGCAAAGGGAAGAAAGGGAAGGAAGATGACCGGTCGATCGGATTTGTCCGGCGAAGAGGGAGTGCGCGCCCTGCTCGATTCGCTGCTTGAGAGCTCACGACTATACAGGAGCAGCGCAGACTACAAGGCCTTGTTGGACTTCGTTGCCCGGATGCCCAATTTCGCCCCATTCAATGCGATGCTGCTACAGATTCAGAAACCGGGACTGAGCTTCGCCGCATCGCAATACGACTGGTACAGGTTGTTCGGGAGAAGAGTGAACGAGGGCACCCGGCCGCTGCTGATTCTCTGGCCGTTCGGCCCGGTGGCGCTGGTCTACGACGTGATGGACACCGAGGGGCGAGAGCTTCCGCGCGACGTGAGAACCTTTTATGCGCGGGGAGTGATCGACAAGCAGCGGATAGAAGGGTTTTGGGAGCCGCTATGGAAGAAGGGGATTGAGGTTTGTTGGATGGATGCAGGCGACAAAAGCGCTGGCTCAATCCGGGTAGTTCAGCGTTCCTCTGACAAGAAAGTGGCAACGCAGTACCGAATGATGATCAACGCCAACCACGAGCCGGCCGTGAAGTTTACGACGCTAGCGCATGAGTTGGCTCACCTGTTCCTGGGGCATCTTGGGCTGGATGAAAAGTTGAGCGTTCCGGACCGCAGGAAGGCGGACCACCGTCAGAGGGAACTGGAGGCGGAATCTGTGGCCTACATTGTCTGCGCGCGGAACGGCGTAACCTCGGCCTCCGAAACCTACCTTGTGGACTACGTCCAGAAGAACACGAGTGTTGATCAGGTGGACGTCTATCAGGTGATGCGGGCGGCGGGGCAGATAGAAAGTTTGCTGGGCCTGGGGAGCCACGCGAAGTTCCTTGGGTGAGCCGCTCCGGCTGCGGGCGGGAGTGGTTGTTTTGGCTTCACGAGGTCGACTGGAGTTCTCTTCGGGCGAAGGACTGGGCGGATCGGACGGATGGTGGCCCTCCGGGGCTGCAGGACATCGGGTTGGGCGGAGTCACGAGAACCATGAGCTTGTGTAACAAATGCGGGCGGGAGATCACGTTTCGCTTCATCGCCGGGGTTTGCACCCCGCTGCACCTGAAGGGCGGGTGTTCTGACCGTGAAGGACACCAGGACGACCCGGCGAAGACGCGTGTCATGAAATGCCCGAAGTGCGGTGGGATGACCTACTACATCGAGCACAACGGAGGATTCGTCTGGGTCGACGAACTGGGGCCGCCATGGCCGAAGCACCCGTGCTTCGACACCGAGGCGAGCCGCGCCGCGAGCAGGGCTCGCGCCGCCAAGTGGGTAGAGACCGGTGGCGTGACAGTGGTTGAGCACCTACCCCGGCACATTCTCAAGAAGTGCGAGTTCTGCTCAGCGATGGTTCGCCCGAGCCGGTATCTCAAGCATGTCAAGAATGTCCACAAGACAAAGAGCCACTCCGAGGCATCCACACTTGACACCATTCCGACCAATGGAGCTGAAGGCAGCGCCCTCGATGCGCAATCAGCGGCCTCGAACATAGACGGGGCAGCCGTAGCCGCTGCTTCGGGCACAGGTGCCGGGATGACGCCACCGGCGGCCGAGGAGAAATTGGGCCAGGCACACGGCGAGATCTGTAAGGAGCTGATCACGGCAGATCGAAACGTAGAGCACGCGTCTGAGAAGCCCGGGCTTCCTTGTCCCGCCGAGCCAGGGGAGACGACCAAGCCGATGCAGGTGTTGCGCCTGAAGAGCTTCGAAGTGAAACAAGCGCCTTTGACCTGCTCGGATATTGAGAGGTTGCCCCAGCAGATTGTCTCGGCTACTGATAGGGGAGATCCTGCAACTTACCAAGGTGTCCTCCTGTTCGACATTCTCAACTCGTTGAACCTGCCCGTCATGTGTCGGATTCGGGCCCGTGCCGCTTCCTTCTATATGCTCGTTGGGTCACTGGACGGATTGCGCGCCACCTTTTCGTGGGCGGAGATCGATCCGTCATTCACCGCCGCCCGCGTGTACCTTGTAACCAGACGTGATGGGAAACCGCTGCCGGAGGAAGATGGCGCGTTCGCTTTGGTTGTCCCGGGCGACAAGAACCGCGTGCGGTGGCTGCGACGTGTTGTGGCGCTTCAGCTCAGAAAAACGTAGCCACCTGAAGTGAGGAGGAGAGCATGCTGCGGCGCGCCCCGGCTTTGGTGCCAGCGTGTTCCGGAGTGTTCCAGGAAAGAATTGACAGGGAGTCTGCCGCGCAGTATTCTATTCGTGTTCCAGCGTGTTCCGGAGAGCTGAACATGCTGGCAGAAACGAGGCATCATGGCTGAACAAAAATACCGTGCGACCCTTAGTCTCGGCGGCCAGAACCGAACGGTCTGGTCCGTCATCTTCCGGCATCCCTTCCGCCACGACCGGGGCAAGCCCGGGAAGCGAGTCCGTCGTAGCCTTGGAACCACGGACAAAGAGCAGGCCCAGAAGCTGGTTGACCAAGCCAACCTCCTGCTGTCTGACAGCAAGTGGTGGAGTCCGGCGATGCGCGAGCAAGCCGATCGTCTCTTCGCAAAGGAGATTGTGGCGGCTTTCTATGATGAACTGGCGCCTATTCCGAGAGACGGTTGGCAACTTAGGGAGAGCATCATCCCCGTGTCGACTCCGGACGACGGCTATTCCAGGGTCCTCTTACTTGGCACCACTGGTGCCGGCAAAACAACCCTGGTCAGGCAACTAATCGGAACGGGAATCAGGACGGAGAAGTTTCCATCGACTTCGACCGCGAAGACGACCACGTGCGATATCGAGATCATCACCTCCGATTCCGACGAATACCGTGTCGTAGTTTCATTCCTGCCCAAAGACCACATACGGCAGTACGTCGAGGAGTGCGTGATCGCGACAGCGATCAGCTTTCTTGAGAAGGAGCGCTATGAGCTGACCTGTCGCCGGCTCTTGGAGCACACCGAGCAGAGGTTTCGCCTGAGCTATGTCCTAGGCACCCTTGCTACCGCTCAACTTGACGAGGAGGAAGAGGAGGACGCTGAAGAAGAGGTCGACCGGGAGTCCGCCCTATCGGCTGAGGAGCGTGCCCTCCTAGCAGAGGCCCTTCGCGGCTATCTGGACCGCGTACAGTCCGTTGCGATCGCCGCCAGTAAGAAGCTCGAGGGTTCGCTTAGCTTCTCGCTTGAGACCGCGAATCAGGATGATCGTGACACCTTTGAGGAACTCCTAGAGGATTCACTTCGGGATGAGGAGGAGTTTCACGAACTGCTCGACGCAATCATGGACGACATCGAGTCCAGGTTCGCCCTGCTTGCCGGAGGTGACCTGACCTTGGGCCACGGTGACTGGCCGGAGTTGTGGTCATATAGCTGTCCGATATCGGAGCGAACTGACTTCATTCGCCGGATCAACCGCTTCACCAGTAATCAGGCGGTGCAGTTTGGGACACTTCTGACACCGCTGGTTGAAGGTATTAGGGTGCAGGGGCCATTCGCGCCGAGTTGGAACGGCGGCACGACTCCCAAGTTGGTATTGATGGATGGCGAAGGGCTGGGTCATGCTGCCAGCGCCACCCTCAGTCTTTCGACTCGGGTGACAAAGCGATACCAGGTCGCCGATGTTATCCTCCTCGTCGATAACGCACAGCAGCCGATGCTGGCCACCCCAAACTCCGCGCTGAGGAGCATTGTGGCTAGCGGACAGCAGTCCAAGTTGATCCTGGCATTTACGCATTTCGACCAGATGCGCGGGCCGAACCTGCCAAATCGTTTGGCCAAGGAGCAGCACGTATTGGCGTCCCTGGACCAGTCGATTGGGGTTCTAGGCAAAGAGATGGGCCGCGGTGTCGAAAACGCGCTGAAGAAGATCACGCCAGAGCGGAGCTTCTTTCTTTCGAACCTCCAAGACCAGATTCCGACTCCTCCTGAAAAGCAGTCCCAGCGACACACGGTCGAATCACTGGGTCGACTGTTGGCAACGATCGAGGCACTCGGTGCCCCAAAGGTCCCGGAAGCCGTCACGGCGGTCTATGATGATGCGAATCTCATCCTATCCATCCGGAAAGCCATCCTGGAGTTTCGTGAGCCCTGGCGTGCTCGACTTGGACTTCCGAGCCCCTCAGACTTTCGGCCAGAGCATTGGACGCGCGTCAAAGCGCTGACTCGCAGGCTTGGTGATCTAGGGCAGGATGAGTATGACAATCTACGTCCGGTTGCGGACTTCATCGCTTGCCTACTAGGTCACGTCCGACCGTTTCTGGAGTCCCCACTCCGGTGGGAACCGGCTAGCGGTGCCACTGACGAGATGATGAACCACGCAATAGACCGGATAGCACAGGAAGTATCAATCCGATTGCATGAGTTGGCTGCAGACCGAGTAATGCGAGATCGGGTGGTCAAATGGAAGGAAGCGTACGCGCACAGGGGAATCGGATCGACGTACGTGCGCCGTCGTGAAGTCGAGGCCATCTATGGGGAGGCTGCGCCGGTTCCGGGAGAGACCGCCGACCCACCTGCCAACGAGTTCCTGAGGGAGATTCGGGTCCTGCTACGTGATGCCATTGACGCTGCGGGAGGCAAACTCGAAGGTCTTTCTAGCATTACCGTTCAACGCGGGGCTGTCTGAACTCGCGCTCGACTGCTGCAAGTGTCTTGAGGGGCGCGGCGAACAGGACAACTTCAGAAGAGCCTCATGGGCATCGCGGAATGCAACCCGCGGGGACGCACCAGAATGGTGCTCTACCTGACTGACCAACCCAGATGCTGCGAGGCTCCGGACCATTAACGGAGAGCCCTACTGTAGGGCAACGGACGGTTGCGATCGCTGGCTTGCGTGCGATATTGTTGCCGTTTCCAGTGACTGATTCTCCAGATTACGCGTACAAGTGGCTTCCGGGCAGCCTCGTTGACGAGCCATTGATCGAGGAACTGGCCGAGTTGTACTCGTCGCACTACGGTGTTTGGGGACTGAATGGACGGCATCCTTTTCGTCCTATCAAGCTATCGGCTCGGAACATAGCGCGCTGGCTGCTTCCCAACGAGTCGCGGCTAGCATACGCCGAGTTGGATGGCAGAGTGGTCGGATACGCGATCGCCGTTCAGCCGCGGGTTGGACGCCTAGGTGTCGTTTCCTGGGTGAGTCAACTGGTCGTCCACGCCGACCACCGACGGCGCGATGTTGGCAAACGCCTACTATTTTCGATTTGGGACTTCTCGGACCACTATGCCTGGGGACTCGTTACGGCGAACCCCTATGCTGTGCGAGCTTTAGAGAAGGCAACCCGACGCCGGTGCGATCCGAAACGCATCGCGCAAGATTGTAAGCCTCTGGTGGCAATGGCTTCAACCCAAGTCCCCTATGTCAGCGAGAGCACTGAGCGGGTCGTCGACAGCACATCTTCACGAGTCAACACCCAGTTTTTCGTTGACCACACTGAGTTGCCGTACATGCTTGAGGACGTGACGAAGATCGAGACTCCCTGGACTTTGAGCAATATCCCCGAAGGCTGGGAGTGGCTTGCGTTTACATTCAAAGACCAACCAGAAATTGAGCTTACCGAGGCAGAGATAGAGACGATGGTGCGTACGAGTGACGTAGTGGCAAAACAGGCGTATTCACGCATGCGGTTAAACGCATCTCACGCCTGGGCACAGCATACGCCAGCAGAGGTCGAGTTGATCATCCGCGAGTGCGAACTGGCGCCGGGTTCAAGCGTATTGGATGTTGGGTGCGGCACCGGCCGACACATCAAGGCGCTGGCCAAGCATGACATCTTGGGCACTGGTGTGGACTATTTGCCCGAGGCGATCGAGACTCGAAATGCTGAAGTTCGCGACGATTCGCGGGCCCAGTTTGTTCTCGGCGATGCCCGCGACCTGCATCTTGAGATGAAGTTCGATGCGGTGCTCTGCTTGTATGACGTGATCGGATCATACGTTGACTCGGAGGATAACATCCGTATCATCAGGAGCATCCGCCGGCATCTTCGGCCTGGAGGCAAGGCCTTGATCTCGGTGATGAACTTCGATTTGACGTACCGCAAGGCGCGTCACTTTTTCAACTTGAAGAAAGAGCCAAATCGACTGCTCCAGCTTCCCCCCAGTACGATCATGGAGAAAACTGGCAACGTGTTCAATCCTGACTACTACATGATTGATGAAGCGACAGAGATCGTGTACCGAAAGGAGCAGTTTGCAGAGGGTAGTGACCTGCCCGCTCAACTCTTGGTGAGGGACCGCAGGTATAGACGGTCAGACATCGCGGCCCAGTGCATGCTCAACGGCCTCAGAGTCCTGTGGGCGCGATACGTCCGAGCTGGCCAGTGGGAAGTAGTTCTCGAACCGGAGGACGATAACGCAAAAGAAATCCTACTCCTGTGTGAGGCCTTCGACTAAACGGGAGACGGTTGAGCCCAAGGTCTGCGGACCCGGATGAACTCGGACTCAATCGTTGGCATGCTGGACGTTCCTGAAAGCAGACTTCTCTTCGAGGGGATATGATGGCGTTTCGGGAACCACATGCCTGACTCCGCGCCAATCACCAACCCTTTCGACTGGATCCCCTTCTATGAGGAACTGGCCGACAAGCTCACTGAGTATCATTCCCGTCAGGACGAGTTGATCACCTTCCTCGAAGATCTCCACAAAGCAGGTCTGACCGTCACACCGATGCTTGACCGTGATTTGAGCGGGCAACGATTCCGCCTGACAGAGATCGATCCGTTCACCTTCTTTGGAAGCTTCAACCGCGGTGTGCGGCGCGAGACGCGGATCGCGATCCTCGACGCTGCAAAGCGCAAGTTCGGAATCGTGGCGGCGCTACCCACGGACTTCGCCGGCATTCCCATTGTGAACAACCAGAAATCGTGGTTCTTCGCATACCACGATGACCGGGGGCCCGGCGATATTGAGCGCCTGTGGAAAGTGTTCCTTCTCGCATTGGGACCGAATCCGCTGGAGAATCCAGAGTTCGGTGCGGCTTTCGACGATGCTCTTGAAGTGCGTAACACGAACGTGAACCTGACGATGGGCCTCTTCTGGATTCGACCCCGCAGGTTTCTGAGTGTTGACCGGCACATGAGGGCACGGTTGAAGGTCAGCCTTCCATCGAAGGGTCTGACTTTTGGGTTCTACCGGGACTTGGTAGGGAGTGTTCGATCTCAGCTTGGGGACGACCTGGCCCGGGCTTCCCATGAGGCTTGGGAGAATGTCACCGGCGGCGGTCCGCAACCTGCGCCATCCATCGTTCCTCCGCCTCCAGACCTGGACTACTGGCTCGTCGGGGCGTATTGGCATGGGGAAGACGCACCAGATCAGACGCAGCGATTTCTCGATGACAACATCTGGGAAAACGGCTACGAAGACCGGTATCTGGATCTCGTCAAGTCGATGAAGGTCGGGGACAAGATCGCGATCAAGTCGACGACGACACAGAAAAATGCACTCCCGTTCGACGCTCGCGGCCATACCGTGTCGCTGATGCTCATCAAGGCTACGGGGACGATCGTTTCAAATCCTGGGGACGGCAGGCGCGTCGAGGTGGAATGGGATGACCCGCAGCCGCCGCCGCGCTCCTGGTACTTCTACACGCTGCGGTCCACCGTTTGGCGCATCCGCAAGGACGACCACTACGCCCAGCAATTGATCCGGTTCGTGTTTGAGGGTAGTGAACAGGACCACGAGTACTTCACGACCCGATGGTGGGGGGATCCGGGCAAGGGCGAACCTCCACCTCCGATCGACATCGTGGCGGAACCCTACTCAACGGCGGACCTCCAATCGGAAGGGGTGTTCCTCGACGAGGACGAGGTCGCCGTCCTACTCCGGCGCCTGCGGGCAAAGAAGAACCTCATACTGCGCGGCGCGCCCGGCGTGGGTAAGACGTTTATCGCCAAACGCCTCGCATTTGCGCTGATGGAGGCGAGGGACGAATCGCGACTGACGATGGTGCAATTCCATCCTTCCTACAGCTATGAAGATTTTGTCCGCGGCTACCGTCCAACCTCCCGGGCCGGGCAGTTCGAACTTGTCGACGGGCCGTTCTGGCATATCTGCAAAGCCGCTGAGGCTGACCCGGACCACGAGTATGTGCTGGTGATCGATGAAATCAACCGTAGCAATGTGAGCCAGGTGTTGGGAGAACTCATGATGCTTCTGGAGGCGGACAAGCGGGCGAAGCACTACGAGGTGCGGCCCCTCTATCGCCGGTCGGATGACGAGAAGCTGTCCATCCCGCCGAACCTGTATCTGATCGGCACGATGAACATCGCGGATCGTTCGCTCGCGCTGGTCGACTATGCGCTCAGACGGCGGTTTGCCTACTTCATGCTGGAGCCGCGATACAGTCACCCGCTCTTCATGCAGTGGCTCACCGGACATGGGATGAGGCCGGACCTCTGCAGCATGATCGTGGAGCGGATGGCGGAACTGAACAAACTCATCTCCGAGGACAGGAGGCTCGGTGACGCCTACCGCGTCGGGCACAGCTTCTTCTGCCCATCCGGCAAGGATTTCTCGTCGCTCGACGAGGGTTGGTATCGCGAAATTGTCGAGACGGAGATCAAGCCACTGCTCGAAGAGTATTGGTATGACGACCCTGCCAAGGCACAAGAAGCCATGAAGTTGCTGTAGTGAGTAGGAGCAACGGCGGCATGCTCGGAGTGGGCCCAACGGTTCGAAGAATTCCCATCCAGAATGTCTGGTATCTGCTTCTGTACGCCTGGGATCTGGCACGGTGGCGCGACACCACCCGGGGCGCGGTAGATGCGTCAGGCAGCTTGCTGGGCTTGCTGGCCAGAGTCCTAGCCGGTACGACCCGCCAGCTATTGCGGCGGCAACTCCGCCGCGCGCATCTCGACGTCAGGGACGAGATCCGAGGTATTCGGGGCCGTGTCGATTTCGCCACGTCGTTGAAGCGCATGTCCTTCGAGCGAGGTAAGGCTTGCTGCCGATTCCCGGAGTTGAGCATCGACACGCTAAAGAATCGGATCATCCTTGCAACGCTTCACCGCCTCGCGTTGGATTCTCGTCTGGTGACGGCAGGCGGATCGAGTGAAGACGACCTGCGACATGAGCTTCGTGCCGTGGTGAACGAGATGGATGGTGTTGAATTGTCTCCGATCACCATGGCAGAGTTCAGCCGGATTCAGCTTGGAAGCAGTGACCTCGACTACGCAGTTCCGCTGGCGATCTGCGCACTCGTTCAGCGCCTCCAGATGCCGACTGAGCAGGCCGGGGATCATGCAATGATGGCGCTCCTCGGTGACGAAATCACTTTTCACCGGCTGTTCGAGCACTTCGTCCTGAACTTCTACCGACATCATTTGACGGCGTACGACGTGAAGGGCGAGTCTCTGAGTTGGCACGATGAACTCGGCTGCGCGCTCGTGCCGGGGATGCGCACCGACGTAACGATCACTGAGAAGCGGGCACCGTACCGGCGGTTGGTCGTTGAGACCAAGTACAGCATTCGAACACTCGCGGCGTCGCCGCACGGGGGAGAGAAGTTTAAGTCTGAGAATCTGTACCAGGTCTACGCATATCTGAGGACACAGGAACACCGAAGCGCAGCGCATGCGGCTGCGGAAGGGATGCTACTGTATCCGACTACAAGTCGTGAACTCGACGAAGCCATGTTTGTTCAGGGGCATCGGATCCGAGTGGCGACGGTCGATCTCTCGCGTCCTTGGCGGGAGATAGAAGAGCGTCTGCATTCCCTGGTTGACGCTGAGAAGGATGACGTTCGAAAGTGCATGCGGGGCACGAAGGTGCCACGCCAGCCGGAGGATTAAGTATGGCAGTCATTCGACACATTACCGATCGGCAAGCAGTGCTTGAGGCGATCAACGAATGCGACAGGATCGGGCGGAAGGCATTCCGCGAGAAATACGCAGTGGACGCCAAGTACGAATTGGTCCTCCGGCATAATGGGAAACCATACGATCCAGAGCCCTTGCTTGCGGCTGCGCAATCATACCAGCATCCCGACCTTGGCCCGATTAAGGAAAGGATCTATCAGGGGCACCGGGGACAGAGGATGGCGCAACGGTACGCCGCACTGGGCTTCCAACTGGCAGAACAGTACTCAAGATCCATCGGGCATGATGGCGGTGCGGGAGATTCGAAGGCCAGCAGAGGATCGGTTGGCTCCAGAGCGTCCGGGGACTCGGCGCCACCACCTGCCCAAAGGGACTGGCCAGAAGAGGATGTGAGACTCATCGTGGCTGACTATTTCGAGATGCTTAAGCTGGAGGCGAGCGGGCAGGAGTACAGCAAAGCAGAACACCGCAGGCGGCTTCTTGCAAGCCTGGATCTGCGGAGCGAGCAATCAATCGAATTCAAGCACTGCAACATCAGTGCAGTTCTCAGTGGCCTTAGCCTTCCCTATATCGAGGGGTACAAGCCGCGAACGAACGTCCAGGGTTCGCTGCGCACCGCCGTCGAGACCTTCCTTAACGAGCACCCCCAGCTCTTCGCCGAACTCGATCGGAAACTTTATCTGCCGGTGTCGAATCCCCCAGATGGATCGCAGTACACGCTGAAGGACATCGAGGAGGCTGCTCCCGTCTTCGTCGAGTCTGAGCCCAGCCACCCTCGCAGTCCGACGAAGTTCGCGCGGCCAGGGTTGGCTGAGGAATCGGCGCAGGCCAGGAAGGCGCTCGGGATACAAGGGGAGGAATTTGTTGCTGGCCTCGAGCGTCGATTCCTCCGCGATCTCGGGCGCGTTGATCTCGCCGAACGCGTTCGTAATGTCGCCGCGGTGGATGGGGATGGCGCCGGGTACGATGTGCGGTCTTTTGAGATTGATGGATCAGAGAAATACATCGAGGTTAAAACGACGAACGGTGGCGACAGGACACCCTTCGTGATCACAGAGAACGAGCTGTTTCAGTCCGAGCGGCTTGGCCAGTATTTCTGGCTGTATAGAATCTTCCGGTTCTCGCGGGGGCCAAAGCTGTATCGCCTGCAAGGGCCACTAACTGATAAGCTCTGGCTCAAGCCGACCGAGTACTCGGCGCGACCGACGTAGCTGACGAGTTTGCACCCCGGCCGCTCGCCGAGAGTACGTCACGATCTGCCTCCCGGTAGAATTGCCTCTATGAGCGCATCCAGACCAAAGCCCGTTTCGTACCTGTACCTCGATGGCGCGGGCATTGAGGCTTTACTTGCTCAGGTTGTCGATCGACAGGAGTTGGAGTGCGGGACCACGGTCGAGAGGTCGGGCAGCGGGAGAGTTGGCGTAACCGGAAGGCTGAGGAACTTCATTCTCACGGCAGTCGGTGGACCAGAATTAGACCTCTCTGCAGAAATCGGTGGGTCGTGGAAAAAGACCCTGAGCCGGAGAGAGGTACAAGCTTCCGAGCAGAAACTTGCTGAGATCGTCGCAACCCTCGAGGCAATTGGCAAGCCGACCTTGTTCACAGACCTTGGTGAAGCGACCCGGACTGCCGACTTGGGCAAGGACAGCGTTTTCGTGAAGATACGCGAACGGTTCGATGCCCCGCAATTCCAATCAGGGGGTGATGTAAGTTCCGTCAACAGCGACGGGTACTTGCTCCTCGAACTGGGTGGTGGTTCGTATCATCACTACGGTGACGACTACTTCAAGCGGCCAACTCGCGTGGTGACCTTGTCTGCAAGTCTGTTGAAGATGCCAGCATCGACCCGCGGCATGGGGGCAAGTGGTCATGATGCACGTTTTTTCCGGGGCTTCAGTGGTCGAGGCATACCGCTGGGGGTGTTCGGTGTCCTGACAGCAACACCGAGTTATTTCCAGATCAAACCGTACGCTATTTGGCGATGAGCATTAGACAGACGCAGCTGACTGGTAGGAAAGCTATTCTGTTCGCATGGCAATCGAGACCGGCCTGATTGGTCGAGCCTTCGGCGCACTCTGGAGTTTGGTGGACTCCATTCGTAGAAGGCGGAATGCACGGAGTTGGGCTGGTCATTGGGAGGCATACAATCTCGTCGGTAGAGATCTGACGGAGCCCAAGCAGGGTGCCGGGTTCACACACTTTATTCTTCCGAGTTGGTGGACGTTCTCCTCAACGCTCACGTTCGAGTGCTGCGAATGTGATGCGCGCGGGCAACCGACACGTCAGCAGAAGGGCAACATTGATCCGAACGATCCGCGCGCGGCTACGAGAGTCGGTCGATATCTTGATTCGGCCGAGGTCTACGAGCAACGGCTCACGATGCTGGACCAAGATACAATCCTCATCCTGCCAGTACCCGATCGCTCTACCCTCGGCAACGTCTACGGAAGACATGGTTGGCGCAGGAAACGGAAGCAAGCCTGATGCTCATCCATCTGCGACAGCTGCCAAACTGCACACGGTGGTCCGCTCGGGCGAATTGCGCGCAGTTGCCGTGGTAAACGGAGCGTGGCAAAGGACGGCCAAGCCGCTCCGTGTTGCTGGCATAGGATAACTTCGCCAATCAGATTTCCTCCATTGCTTGGCCGAAACCCGGTGGTTCACCCCGCCCGCCGGAATTGCTCTGTCTCCAAAGACCTTCCGTCGAGGAAACGTGCCACACTCGCCGCGAAGCCGCTTACTGGCTCCCTCTCCCCGCGCTCCCATCGGGCGAGAGTTGACGGGTCTACTCCGATCTGCTGTGCGGCCTGTTTCTGGGTCAGCCCCAGCGAGGTTCGGTGCCGGACCAGTCGCCCGGCGAGATCCGTGGCCTTCGGCAGCGGGTTGTAGCCCAGGAAGCCGATGACGGCAGGCATGTAGCGCAGCTGCGGCTGGCCACGGTTTGCCTCCCAGTTGAAGATGCTCGACTCGTCGGCTCCAATTTGGGCAGCCACGTCACGCTGGAGGAGTTTGAGTTCCAGCCGCCGCCGGCGGAGGTGATCCCCGACCGTCTTGGGGTCCGTTGGAATCCGCACCACCGTCCCGTTGACATGCACCTGTGGAAGCACGATCAGCATAGGATGGTCGGGCTGGCCGAAGCGGTAGGAGATCGTCGTCCGAGTCTGACGCACTCCGCATTCCTCGACGGTATCGACGGTAATGCCCGCGACGAGCACCTCCACCAGGCGCCGCTTCTGTTGCCAGGTGGCCGGCTGATCGAGTCGGTCCCTCAGCCTCTCCAGGAAATCCTGGGCTGAGCTGACGGTCGAAGCGACCGAGTCTGCGCCTGTCAGCCGGCTCTGTAGTTCCGCCAACTGCGCGCCAAGAGTGGTCTCTTCCCGGTCAATCTCCCCCAGTTGCGTGTCGAGATCAACGTCGCTTAGCCGTCCGCGACGATACAGTGCCAGAACCCGGTTCCGCTCGCCGCTCTTTGCTTCGATCAATTCGCCGAGGTGAACTGCCTGTTCCCGGATCACCGCTACACCCTGTGAGTCCGATTCCAGCCTGGCGTGCAGTTGCTCCAATAGTTGTTCAGGGTTGCGGAGGAAGGACTCGATGTCGGACCACACCTGCCGCTCCAGTTCGTCGCCGCGTACGGGTTTGGATTGGCAACGGCCCACGCCGGCGTAGATCGATGGGGAGTGGGCGGCATTGCAGCGGTAATAGAACTCCCGCTTCCCGTTCGGACGGTTGGCGGCAATACCCACGTAGGTGTGACCGCACAGCGCGCATTTGATCAGTCCTCGGAGGAGGTACTCGTTCTTCGCGTTGCGCGGCGAGAACAGGATGTGCGATCTGAGGTTCCCCTGGGCCTTCCGCCAGGTGTCCTCAGTCACAATGGCGGGAACCGGCCGTGTGATCACCTCCCGCCCACTCCGCGTGCGCTTCCCGAACTCGTGGATTCCCATGTAGGTTTTGTTGGTGATCAAGCCGCGAATGCGGCCTGGGCGCCACAGGCCAGAGGTCTTTTCCCTCCGCTTGCCTCTCAGCGCGAGGCGGCTGTCCCGAACGTAGGCGCATGGGATGCCGTGGCTGTTCAGCCGTTCGGCAATAACCCTGCAGGAGTGCTTATCCGCTGTTGCCATCCGGAACACCTCCCGGATGACGTCCGCCTCGGACATCGCTAGACCGGGGATGGGCTCTTCGGAGATCGCGAGACGGGCATCCCGCTTCTCTCCGACCTTCCGGTAGCCGAACGGGACGATCCCACCGAGCCATACGCCAGCCTCGGCAACTCGAAGCGTACCGGCGACACACCGTTCGCGGATCACTTCGCGCTCGTGCGTGGCAAAACCCGAAAGCAGGGTGAGCATTAGCCTGCCAGTGGGTGTGGCGGTGTCGAACTCCTCAGTCATCGACCGGATCCGGACGCCCAGCGCCTCGAGGTCCGCGACGGCGTTCAGAGTCAGGCGAGTGTCCCGACCAAGACGATCGAGCCGAAAGACGAGTAGTTGGTCGAACTTCTTCAGGCGGGCGTCCTGGAGGATCTGACTCCCCTCCGGCCGCCGATCGAGAGGGACCGTTCCTGAAATGCTCTCATCGGCGTAGATCTGGTGAATGGTCAATCCGTGCAGTTGGCAGTATCGCTCACCGAACTCAATCTGCGTGCGGATGGACTGGCGCTGCTGCTGTTCCTCGGTGCTGACGCGGGTGTAGATCGCAACGGCCATTATCGGGGGGTCCGTGACTCCATCACATAGGTCCCTCGACGGGCTCGGGAAGGCAAGTCGGTCTCGGAGACGTTCGACGCCGGACGTGGGCGTGCAGGATTCTCAGACAGCAGGCAACGAATGGCGTGGGCCAGGTCATCCAGGTCGAGCGAATCCGGGTGGAAGACGCGGATCAGACCCGCGGAGTGGAATTGGGAAGCTCCCGCAGTTTCGGCGGGAGAAGCCGTTAATGGAGTGCGCTGTGGATCGTGTTGCATGGGCGAACCGTGTCAACACCCACAGCGGACTCCGCTTTACGGTCGAGACGCTGTCTGGTGGGGTCTCGTGGACTATATACGCCGGAGAGGAGTGATTGTCCGGCCAATGCCTCACATGCAATGCTCCGCTCCTGCCATATGAAGCAGCATAAGTCAATGGGCAAACACTGCTGTAAGAGATCACATCTCTCGGCCGCGCGTGAACCCTCGGCGCGTATAGTCTCAGTTCGACGATGTCCATAGACATGGCTCCGGATCTCATTTATTGCACTTTAGTGGTATGTAGTTTGGGATTAGGCGGGGGAGATTGCTATCATCGCGACTGTAGCGGCGGTGAGAATGCGATCGAAAGAGATCACACGCTGACCCTCCACGCTAACGTCTGCTCTAAGGAGTTTCATGAGCGCACAATACAGCGTCAAGCACTTCTTCCAAAAGGTCGATATCTCCCTCCTGAAGGTGTACTTCGAGAGCCGCAACGAGCTTGTTGCGCTGGAGTGGGATGACCTGACGATCTGCAATCCTGAGAGGATCTACGAGGCATGGGCCCAACTTTCGGAGAAGAGCCGAACAGAGTCGGAAAGTTGGTTCCGCGCCGTGTGGGGCCTTGCGGTCAAAGAGGGACTGCGGGTCATCCACGAGGAAGCTGACTATCATGATGTGGACCTGAGGGAGCCTCTGAGCAAGTATCAGGGACTGCTCGCAAAAGCATTCTGGGTGTACCTCCATCACCGCAAGATTTTCACGACGGCCAGCAAGTTCTTCCGGGCGGATCACCTGAACGCCCGATATTGGAAACTACGCAGCGATTTGCCGGCGAAGGAGCCAGACCTCTCTCGCGAGGCTCGCCAACGCTTGAGTTCCGAACTGTCGAAGTACTACTGGGAAACGCAGGAGCGGGGCAAGGATTGCACGGTTGACCTCTACAAGAGGCCAGGCATGATCCACAGCTTCTTCTGCTACCCGGCAGACTACGCGGACACAATGCTCGTATACGACGACCAGGGGAGGCTTGAAAGCCAGTACCAGAAGGGCGCTTTCCATGTGATTTTTCAATATAACCAGGGAACTGGCGCACTAGATGTTTATGTGCAGGGGGGGAAGCAGGTCCGGTGTGCAGTTGAGGAGATCTTCAGTCGAGTTATCCTCGGTATTCCACTGCCCGAACTTCCGAGGAAGGAGCCCTACAGGCTGAAGCACTTCGCGAGACGTGGCTTCGTCTTTCGCAACTCTGCTCCTCACCTGATACGAGGCGTTCGCGTCCGGTCGATCAGGTTGAGCGTTGCTTCCAGGGGCGTTGGACGTATCACGATTGAGGCTGACGAGCGGCGCAGGAAAGGAAATATCTACGATCTGCTTGAGGGCTATCTCGATAAGGAGCAGACAGCAGCGGGTGCCTTTGCCGTGACGCAGGTCGGTTTGGAGGTTCTCCTGCTGCGAGACGATGTTGAAGAACCGGTACGTTTCAATGTCACCCTGCCGGACTCGTGCAACCTGCCGGAGGGAGCGGAGTACCAGGTGATCAGAGACCATTTCCAGGCATGGGGACTGTACACCGGAGACAGCGATGAGCTCGATCTGGACGAAAGCTGACAGTAGGGATCCTGAGCTTCTCGGTCGTGAGATCCGGCAGATTGGGATCTTCGAGGAGCTCCAGGCCCGAGGTATCATTGTCCGCTCTGGGTATGCTGCAGAGTTCACCTGTGACGATTGCGGAGACCATGTCGAGGATGTGGTGTGGCGCGGGGGCTCTGGCACTCCACTCCGGGCTTTCATCCGCTGCCCTGCATCTGGGCGCGTCGAGCTCTCCGTCGAAGACATCGAGATCTGGGAGATCAACTTTCTGCGGTTAGCGGACGTCGTTTCTCAGATATTGGGCCTCGGCGGGAAGGTTGTGGTGGAGCAACCAGAGAGGGTGTGGTACCTGGGGAGCGGCCATTTGGGGAGCAACACGAGAGACGCCTTCTTGGTGCGGGGTGCTGCATGGGATGACGGCACGGATCTTCTCACCAGTTGCAGGCGACTGGCAACATCCCGAGCGCCGCTGATCCTGATTCCGAACCGGCTCCCCGCGAATCCAGAGTGGGCCCAGGGTCACCGCAAGCTGGTACGCATGGCAGATCACTACTGGTTTACAGATGCGCCGAAGAGTGTTGCCAATCTGGTCAATGGGATCCTGAATACGCACGATCAGGCCGTTGGGCTCGCCGAGGACTACGTTTTCAGACGCAGGGACTCGACGTGGCAGCTTACTTATCAGGGCGAGACGGCTAACATCCAGCATCTCGTCGGTCTCGAACATCTCGCAAAGTTGCTATCTAGTCCGCACAAGCCGATTGAGGCAGCGCAGTTGGTAAGCGGCGACGCATATCAGGTGCGCGCGGTCCAGGTTCGCGGCTGTGAGGCCACGGACCAAACTTCTCTGACGGAGTATCATCGATTGCTCGCCGGGATGGAGGAAGAACTCGCCGAGCTATCGCCAAGGGAGTATGCACGCAGGCAGGAGTTGGAGAAGCAGATCCCGGTGCTCCGAGAACACGTCAATAAGGTCCAGGATAACAGCGGCAAGGCGAGATTGCTCCATGGGACTAACCAGCGCGCGAGGGCGACCGCTCGCAATGCCATTACCCGGGCGTTGCGGGCCATCGAAGCCGTGCTCCCCAACTTGGCTAAGCATCTGAAGAGGAGTATTCAGACTGGCAACTCGGTTGAGTACTCACCTTCTGAAACCCATCCTTGGGTCACCTCATGACCGAAGGCGATACGCGCGGCGTATCGGGACGTTACGCCGGGCGTATTGCCTCTTTCATGAGGGCGTTGCTTCGGCGCTAAGGACGGGCGCGAGGAACTGCATCGGCGAGTCCCGGCACTAGGGCAACTCCTTCGATTCCAATCGTGGAGTGCCCAATTGACACACCCCAGAACAAAATCCTCACTTACGAGCCCCCAACGCCGGCTTGTGGAGCTATTACAGACCATCAACTTCGGTCAAATCAATAATTTGCGAGTCCGTGCCGGAGATCCGGTTCTCGATCCCTCGCCTAGGATTGTCCGCAAACTCCGACTTGGCTGGGACAATGCTCCGCGCAGGGAATCAGCTTGCGAGGACTTCTTCCTCAAGCAGGCTGTCCTCGACATGATTGCGACGATTGCTGGCATCGGCGATGGGCAGGTAGCCAGGATCGAAGTCGCGCATGGGCTCCCACTATTTGTCGAGATCGAATGTGACGCGGCCGGCTTCACGGGAGGTGGCGATGCAAGGGGCTGACTTCTCCTGCGCACTCTCCCTGGCGCATAAAACGGCGACGATTCGGGCGGCGCTCGCCGTCGCTGGCAGACGCGCCATTCACGCAGACCTTGACGACCTGGTCCAGGAGGGAGTAATTGCATGTTGGAAAGCCAGCCGGCAATTCGACCCTGCCCGTGCCGGTTTGCGCACATTCCTCGATCGTGTGGTCGCGCTTCGCGTTGCGACTGTGCTGCGGTCGGAGAGGCGCAAGCCCAGAACCGTTGACCTCGACGCCTCGGTGCATCCGCAGACTCCCGATGAAGGTCGAGCAATCGAATTCAGCGCCAGTTTGCAGACGCTGCTCAAAACCCTCTCTCATGAGGACGCCCATCTCGTGAAGTTACTCCTTCACTTCACGCCAGCCGAAGCAGCGCGTGTTCTCGGCGTCGCGCGCTCCACGATCCACGACCGGATCCGGCGCCTTCGTCCGAAGTTCCTGGCGGCCGGCCTGGTGCCCGCCGGCTACAGCGGCATCGGGAGGGCCGAATAATGAGGCATAGCTCCAGACAGTTGGCTCAAACCGATTCCAGACAAGCCTCCACTCAACTCCTTTCCGTGGGATTCTGGCTGCGGCGACGCAAGTGCCCGACCCCAGCAACGGGAAACGCGCTTCCATGCGGGATGATGTCCACGGGGGTGCGTCCATGAGCGCGGACATCAACGCAATCCGGAAATACCTCGAACACACCTACGGGCCAGAACCGGTTGGCAACCTGATCTGCTGGACTCGCGAGGAGAATGCGACGCGCGCCTTCGACCTTGCTAAGTCAGGGTCCATCCAGAAGGCCGCCGAGTACGCAGCTTCAAGCGCCGCACACACCGACGTCTACTTCGCTATGGGGCTCCAGAAGACGGCGCCGGCGAGGGGCAAACGCGGTGACGAGCAGGGCGTCATCGCGCTCCCCGGCCTGTGGGCCGACATCGACATCCGCGGTGGAGCACATGCGGCCGAGAATCTCCCGGAAACCGAGGCGGAGGCGCTCAGCCTGGTTGAGGCGCTTGGTCTCCCCCCATCCGTGATCGTCCACAGCGGCCACGGCCTGCAGGTCCACTGGAGGCTCAAGGAACTTTACATCATCGATAACGAAGCCGACCGGAAGAAGCTGAAAGATCTATCGGTCCGGTTCCAGAACCAGATCCGGCGAGCGGCCGAGCGGAGGGGATGGACAATCGACATCACCGCCGATCTCTGCCGGCTCCTGCGGGTTCCAGGCACCTTCAACCGGAAGCTGGGTGATGATGTCCGGCCCGTGAGTGCCGAGTACAGGAATCATTGCTACACGCTCGATGACTTCCAGGAGTTGACCGAAGGAGTCGAACTCCACACACTTGAGGCGCCAGACCCCTCAAAACACAACTTCCCGCCGGCAAACATCGATCGGATTCTCGATGGCTGCGTCTGGATGGCGCACTGCCGGGACGCCGCCGCCACCCTGCCAGAGCCGGAATGGTACAGGATGCTGACCGTGGTGGCCCGCTGTGAGGATGCCGAACGGTGGGCGCACGAACTGAGCCAGGGTTACCCCAAATACTCTCGGGCGGAAACAGACCGTAAGCTCAAACGCGCCTCGTCTGAAGACGTCGCGCCAGTCACGTGCTCTTATGTCCAGTCGGGCCTCGGTGGCGATCGGTTCTGTGGGGAGTGCCTCTTCCGCGGCAATGTGAACTCGCCCATCACCATCGGACGACTAACGCACGACTCCCTCCCATCGAAGCCAGACGTGGAGGTTGTGCCAACTGAGTCAGGCTCCGTGGTGCCTGCGGCGGGACCGTTGGACGTGGTCTCTCTGGCAGCACTGAGAGAGCGGTGCACCGACCTCGGCAATGCCAAGCGGTTCGCGGCTCGGTATCGCGACATGGTGCTTCATTGTGAGAGATGGAACCGCTGGTACACCTGGGATGGACGCCGGTGGCGGGAAGATGACGTCAATGAGGTCTTCCGGCTTGCCGGCGATCTAATCAGGAGCCTCTACGACGACGCCAAGCACATCGCCGACGAGCAGGATCGCAAGGAATTCCTATCGCACCTCAATAAATCCGAAGCGCACCGGGCCCACACGGCGATGCTGAGCCTCGCGAAGGCCGACCCGCGACTTGCCGTACGGCCGGATGACCTAGATGCCCATCCATGGCTCCTCACTGTCGAGAACGGCACCATCGACCTCCGGACCGGCAAACTCGGTCCTCACCAGCAGAGTCACCGGATCACCAAGCTTGCTCCCGTGTTCTTTGACCCCGCTGCTACGTGCCCAAACTGGCTGGCTTTCCTCGATCTGATTTTCAATCAGAACCGGCGTCTGATCGAGTTCCTCAAACGGGCGTTTGGATACTGCCTGACGGGGATCAGTTCCGAGAAGGCGATGTTCATCCTGCACGGGCCCGGGGGTGATAACGGCAAGTCAACAGTCGTGGACGTTTTCCAGCAGGTCCTTGGGGACTTCGCCACCCGCACGCCGACCGAGACCTTTCTAAAAAAGAAGGACGGCGCCATCCCCAATGACGTGGCCAAGCTCAAGGGCGCCCGTTTTGTCTGGGCTTCAGAGAATGAACGGGGATCGAGGCTCTCCGAGGCGCTCATCAAGGAAATGACCGGCGGCGACAAGCTCTCGGCCCGCTTCATGCGCGGCGAATTCTTCGAGTTCTACCCGGAGTTCAAGCCCTGGTTGGCGACCAACCACAAACCGAACGTCCGCGGCGACCGGGCGCTATGGAACCGGCTGAAACTCATCCCGTTCGAGGTCTCGATCCCGAAGGAGAAGCAGATTCCCCGCCACGAGGCGATGGAGATGTACAAAGCCGAGTTCCCCGGCATCCTCAACTGGGGACTGGAAGGATGCCTGGAGTGGCAGCGGGGCGGGTTGGATGTCCCGGAAGAGGTGATCCTGGCCACGCGGGAGTACGAGGAGGAGCAGGACACCTTCGCCATGTTCCTGGACCAGAAGTGCATTCGTACACCCAACGCCACGACCCTTGCCACTCCGATCTTCCGCGCCTACCAAGCTTGGGCGGGTGAAGTCGGCGAGACACCGGTCAGCCAGAAGGTCTTCGGTTCAATCCTGAGCGAACGAGGCTTCAAGAAGACCAAGACGATGCGGGGCAATCAGTACCATGGCATCGGACTCCAGACCGAGCCCCACTACGATCGGCCCATCCAACGGCCTCCAACTCCAGGCGTCCACTTGTTTCCGCCAGAAGACGGGGAGTTGGTATGAGGACAACCCTTCATAGGGGCGGCGCACAAGTCCTTTGTTTGCAACAAACGATCACCGGCATGAAGGGTTATGAAGGGTTATCTCTATTATCCGTTCTACGCGCACGCACGCACACATATGCGCATTGGCGGCTAATACGGAAAACCCTCCATGACCCTTCATACCCTTCATATCCTTCATGGCGAGGTACCCGAATGAACATCCACGAAATCCTTGACCGCCTGGACGAGGAGCAAAGCACTGTTTGGCTCGACGAGGGCGGGAACCTTCGCATCTCGAAGGGCGCGGCCGACGAGATCAAGCACCTAGTCCGCGAGCACAAGCAACTCCTCCTCGATCTGCGCCTGGCCCAGGACTTCATGAACAGTGCAGGCGTCCGGATCAAACGGATGCCATCGGGCGGGTTCGCCCTCCTGTTTCCACCTGAAGCCCCACTGGACCGTCTGCACTGGGCTGCGGCCACGCTGGAGATGCAGGACCTCCCGTTGATCATGACGTCGTCCTAGCCACTGGGCCAGTCCAGGTCCGGAGCGCGCGGTGCCGGGCTGGGGTATCGAAAAAACACGTCCGAGGCCGGACACCCCGTCATGGGCCGGCGTATATAGTGTCGAAGCCGTTCAGCAGGCGAGCGTCAGGCGCACCCTCCGAAGGCAAACCAAAGCGAGAGATGGGACTCTCGTAAAACTCCTTCCCTCCTTCGGTTCCCGCCCAAAGTGCGTCCTGATGCAGCCTGACAATCCAATTCCCTTCTATGCCGCCGACGGCCGGCAACTTGGCGTCCGTACGCCGGAAGCCGCCAAACGCCTGATCGCTTCCGGATATGCCAAGGCCGCCTACGGGCGCAAAGGCCACCTCCGAGCCATCTGGATACCGCACGAGGATGGCGGTACACCTGTGGTGAACAACGTCCCCAATGGAACGAGCTACAGCTACCGCGAGCATCTGGACACCGGACATCAGGTTTGGGCATTGCGCAGGCTGGGCAAAGGGGAACAACTGAAGCCCATCTTCACGAGGGTGCTGGCGGACTGCCTGGTGGTGTCGCGATGAAAGCCTCGCAAACCAGGACGGGCGGCCGCCATGTGGCCATTGAGCGGGGGTTGCTGAAGAACAGGCGGGACCGGCTATTGAAGTCGCCGAAGAAGTTGCGGTGGAAGAAGAAACCGCAGAGTTGAGCCAATCTCGCTCAACCTGGTTGAGTTTTGGGTCCTCCCTGGGCCTTTTCGACCGAGGGTTGGCCCATTGCACAACTTCGCCACTGTCACGCGCGAAAAAAGGTTGTCACTCAGGTTGTCGGTGGTCACTTCGGAGTTCTGATTGACGCAATGCGGTATCACGCCGGCGATGGCGCGGCGCATCGAAGTCTGGCCGTTGGACCGGCTAGTCCCGTACCCACGCAACGCTCGGACCCACTCGGCGGAGCAGGTTTCGCAGATTGCGGCGTCGATTGCCGAGTTTGGTTTCACGTCACCGATCCTGGTGGACTCAGAGGCAGGCATCATTGCCGGCCACGGCAGGTTGATGGCGGCGCGGAAGCTGGGCTTGGCGGAAGTGCCAGTGATCGTTCTTGATCACCTCTCGGAGACCCAGCGACGCGCCTACATTCTGGCCGACAACAAACTGACCGAGCTTGGGGGTTGGGACGAGGCGCTGCTGGCAGAGGAACTGGCCGCGCTCGAGGCTGAGGGCCTTGATCTCGGCGTGATCGGGTTCAGTGACCGCGAACTGGCGGCTCTGCTGACCGACGATGGAGCCGAACCCGCTTCCGGACCGGCGGCGGAGGAAGAAATCACTGAGACGCCGGCCGTGGCGGTGACGCAGGCAGGCGACCTGTGGATGATCGGGCCGCACCGGCTGCTTTGTGGTGACTGCCGGAAGGTGGGTGACGTGCTCCTGCTGATGGATGGCCGAAGGGCGAACCTGGTTGTGACCTCGCCACCCTACGCGACGCAGCGGGAATACGACCCGTCAAGCGGCTTCCAGCCGGTGCCGCCGGATGACTACATCGGCTGGTACCAGACGGTCGCCGACAATGTGGCTGGGGTGCTCGCCGCGGACGGCTCCTACCTCCTGAACATCAAGGAGCACGCCTCCGACGGGCAGAGGCATCTGTATGTGAAGAAGCTGACCATCGCGCACGTGGAGCGATGGGGCTGGCGGTTCGTTGATGAGTTCTGCTGGCGCAAGACCGACAACGGAGTTCCGGGCGGCTGGTCGAACCGCTTCAAGAATGCGTGGGAGCCGGTGTTTCACTTCTGCCGGCAGCCGGAGATCAAGTTCCGGCCTTTCGAGGTGGGGCATCTCTCTGAGGACTGCTTCGAGTACTCGCCCGAGAATCCGAAGTCCACGTCCGGCAGCGGCCTGCTCGGCACGGGCGCGCGGGGAGCGGCAGCTGGGCGATTGGGCGCTGATGAGGATGATGGGCGGTTCAAGGGGATCGCGAGGCCGAGCAATGTGATTGAGGCGAAGACGGAATCGACCCAGGGCTCGCACTCTGCGCCGTTCCCGAGGGCGCTGGTCGAGTTCTTCGTGAAGGCGTACTCGGATGCTGGGGACGTGGTGTTCGAACCATTCACCGGCAGCGGGACGACGCTTGCAGCGGCGCACGTACATGGGCGCATTGGCTACGGCATCGAAATCAGTCCGGCTTATTGCGATGTGATCCTGCGGCGGATGGCGGACCTGACGGGCTTGGAGCCACAACTCGCCGCCACGGGCGAGGCGCTTTCCGCCGTGGCCGCCTCGCGGGGGATTCTCGCTGCACAGCCAGAAAAGCCGAAGGCGCAGGTTAGTCGGCGGATTCAGCATAGCGGTCTCACGCCGCATGACGGTTGCCGGAAGTCCTCCTGACAATTGGTAGGAACCAGAACTTGAACATCGACCTTCACATCGAGCATTGGCCGGTTGAGCGGCTTATCCCTTACGCCCGGAATGCCCGCACGCACACCGACGAGCAGGTGGCGCAGATCGCCGCCTCGATCGCAGAATTCGGTTGGACGAACCCCGTCCTGGTCGGGCGTGACGGCGTCATTGTCGCGGGCCATGCGCGGTTGCTGGCCGCGCGAAAGCTCGGGATGACAGAGGCGCCCGTGATCGTGCTGGACCACCTGAGCGAGTCCCAGAGGCGGGCTCTGGTAATCGCCGACAACAGGCTTGCCCTCTCGGCCGGATGGGATGAGGGGATGCTGAGCATCGAGCTCGAGGCGCTGCAGGAGGACGACTACAATCTCGATCTGCTCGGCTTCACGGACGACGAGATCGAAGGATTTCTGTCAGGGCCGGAGTCCGTCGCCGCCGGCAACACCGACGAGAACGCGGTTCCGGCGACGCCCGAATCCGCGGTGACCGTGCCTGGCGACGTCTGGCTGTTGGGCGGACACCGGCTGCTGTGTGGAGACGCCACCATATTGACCGACGTGGAAAAGTTGCTGGCCGGAGGGCTGGCCGACATGGTCTTTTGCGATCCTCCGTACAACGTCAACTACGGCGCAACGATGAAGGACAAGCTGCGGGGCAAGTCCCACCGCAAGATCGCCAACGACAATCTGGGCGACAGCTTTGAGCAGTTCCTCCGCGACGCCTGCGCCAACATCCTCACTGTGACAAAGGGCGCAATCTACATCTGCATGTCGTCTTCGGAACTGCACACACTGCAGAAAGCGTTTCGTGAATCAGGAGGCCACTGGTCGACCTTCGTCATCTGGGCCAAGAACACCTTCACAATGGGCCGCGCCGACTACCAGCGGCAGTATGAGCCGATGCTCTACGGCTGGCGGGAAGGCTCGGATCACTACTGGTGCGGCGCCCGCGACCAGGGTGACGTCTGGTTTGTGAAGAAGCCCGCAGTGAACGATCTCCATCCGACGATGAAGCCGGTGGAACTGGTCGAACGCGCCATCCGGAACTCCAGCAAGAGTCGGGATACGGTGCTCGATCCCTTCGGCGGCTCTGGCACGACGCTGATCGCCTGCGAGCGCACGGGCCGGCAGGCGCGGCTCATTGAACTCGATCCGAAGTACTGCGATGTCATCGTGCGGCGATTCCGGGAGTTCAGTGGGAACGAAGCGACGTTCGAGAGCGATGGCCGGAGTTTCGACGATATCGCGGTTGAGCGCGAAACGATGGCGGTGCGAAGTGCGGCGTTGCCTTCGTGAGATCAGAAGCATCGAGGCAAAACTGCGGGCAGGCCACCCGGATGTCGAGGGGCTCGTGCTCGCGCTCTCGGACTGGTCCCAGGAACTGCGGATACTGCGTCGCGAACACGAAGCGTCCCAGGCAGATCTGATGCCGGGAACACCAGGGTGAAAGGGAAGAGGTAGCACTCATGCCGTTGGTTGAATGCATCGAATGCGGGGCGCCGGTCAGCCCCACGGCCCACACTTGTCCGCAGTGCCAGCGGGCGCCGGGTGGCGAGACCTGCATCCTATGTAAGGGAATCATCAAGATCGAGGATGCCTATAGGATCACGGACTGGGACCGGCTTGACAGCAGACCTACGGCAAAGCTGACTCGAGCCGACAAGTTTGCCCACAAGTCCTGTGTCCTTGCTCTCTTTCCGGATGCGGAGGCGCCTTGTGCAGATTGTGGCGGCCCGATCAACATCCGATCCTTCGGCCTTGCCTCCGGACCGGGGCTTCTCACTGCGGGCGATCCTGAACAGGCGCGATGGTATGGCTTCACTGATCGCGGATGGAAGCGTGAGGATCCGGCTGGACCAGCCGCCGCGCGTTCGTGCCCTCAGTGCGGAAGCACAACGGTCCTGAGTCGAGGCGACAGATTCAGCTCGAACTGCGGTCACTGTCATCTGCCGGTTCTGACGACGCACGCCGCCGCCGAGGACCCGAGAACGGGATTGTGGATCCACGACGGGTGCATCGACGGCAGGACCGTGGACGTTGACATGGAGGGAGAGCAGTCCGTGAAGAGACAAGAACTGGGGTCCGAGGCCCCAGTCCGAGTGAAGATCAGCAGGGTATTGCTGAGCCTGGCAACTCTTCTGGCTTGCCTCGCAGCCGGTTGCCTTATGGCGGTTCTGCTTCATAGCTAGCGACGCAGAGTTGCCTGGCAGAAGAACCGAGCAGAAATGGAAGAACGCGTCATTTCGTCAATTGTCCCGGTGATTGCGCTGGTGTCGGGGCTGATTGCCGCCTACGTCAGCATCCAGAGCCGTGCGCTGCTGGCTGAGGTGCGCAGAGAGATCGCAGAGATGGAGAACCGGCTGTTCGTAAGGATCAACGGGACATACGTGAGGGCCGGAGAATGCCGATTGCGGGAAGAAGTTCTGGAGACCAGGATCCGCATGCTGGTCGGCCAACCGGGGAAGAAAGAAACCGCCGGCTGACGAGGCCGGCGGTGATGGAGTGTGCGGGTGACTACCCGCAACCGTGTTGAGGACGGCCATCCGGGATCCAGCCGTACTGCAACCAGCCCGCCTCATCGGGGCCGATGAAGCCAAAGTAGCAGCCAGGGTAGGCATCCGAGAGCCACAAGTAGGCCGAATCGATGGCCTCATCTTCGAGCTGCCGGCGGCGCAGTTCCTGGAAGATGTCGGACTTGGTGCGGATGACCTTGTTCACGACGGTGCCGAGAGCGCCGGGGAAGCGGTCGATCCGGGATGGATGGATCCGGAAGGCGACTCCGGGTTGGGTGTACGCGTAGTTGCGGGCGTGGCGGACAGGGCGAGTCATGTCGGCGTGCCTCCTAGTTGATGCGGTAGGTCCTGAGGCCGTCTTCGCGCTTTGCGCTCTCGACGGTCAGGCCCATCTTCTTGGTGATGGCCCCGGAGATGAACCCGCGGACGCTGTGCGCCTGCCAGCCCGTGGCAGCCTGAATGTCCGGCAGTGTGGCGCCTTCGGGCCGCCGGAGCAGTCCGAGGACGATGGCCTTCTTGCTGCCCTCGCGGGCTGTGGGCTTCGCGTCCTTCGCGGTGGCCTCCTTGGTCGCCTTGGCCTTCTTCGGCGCGGCGGGGGCCGCGTGTTGCGCGGGCGCTGGCGTCAGTGCCTGGATGGCCTTCCAGATGCGGCCAACGGCTGTCTTGCGGTCGGTGAACTTCTTGACCGGCTTCAGGTCGTCGAAGGGAACCACGCCGGCGAATTCGTTCCAGACGTCGGCGAAGCGCGACATCGGCCAGTCGGCGGAGAGTTTGGCGAGTTCTCGCTCGCTGGTGAAGGCCACGTCGGTCGCGCCAACGCGGTGGTTGAGAGCATCTTCGTATTCGGCAAACGCCGTGATGGCGTTGTCGTTGTCGAGGGTGAATGTAGTCATTAGGATCGTCCTTTCTATCGGTTCATGCCGGCGAGTTTCCCGTCGGCGGTGATGTGCAAATCCTTGTAGTAGCCGCTGTGCAGCCTCACCCATCCGAAAGGTGTGGCCTGTTCGTAACGCGCGGCGATGCGGCTCAGCTTCAGGCGAAGCGTGCCGTTGTCGAACTCCTTCTGGAGGTGGCCCCAGCGGTCGCGCTTCCAGCCGTTCTGTGTGGCCCAGGTGATGAGTTCTTCGCGCGTCATGGTCAGTAATCCAGTCCCTTCGCGTCGACGGCGCTGCGGTCGCCCAGGGCGGCAAGCACGTAGGCGAGTTCCTGGCTGACGTGGCCGAGGTCGCCCGCGTAGCCCCAGTTGGTCGAGTCGAGGCGCTGCCTCATTTCGTGC
>Ga0116171_10000498_pt1 | contig 41862 bp, 41 predicted proteins | sample AD_JPNHW2_MetaG_FD_89798 | JGI IMG/M metagenome (GOLD analysis project Ga0116171, IMG submission 89798) | Active sludge microbial communities of municipal wastewater-treating anaerobic digesters from Japan - AD_JPNHW2_MetaG | ecosystem: Engineered > Bioreactor > Anaerobic > Digestate | place... | reverse complement strand
GTGTATTTTTTGAAGCAGGCCGCAAGACAACTCTTAAGACCAGGATTATTGCCGGCCATCAGCAGGTGGTAAGAGTGGATTGGGAAGATGTGCATAATATTTCCCCGGTTATCAAGAGAAGAATCTTTAAATTTATCGGCGATAATATAAAAAAATTTGATGCAGTGATTATTGAAGATTACGGCAAAGGGCTTCTTGATCGTGAATTAACCGCAGCTATTATCAAGCAGGCCAAATACCATAAGAAGATAGTCACGGTTGATCCGAAAGAGAATAATTTTGATTGTTATCAGCATGCTACCTGTATTACCCCTAACCGGAAAGAAGCTCAGAATGCTATCCGGTTCCTGAAGATGAACGACCGGGGCAATCAGTTTAAAATTTATAAAGAGACTTTGTATATGGATAACGATATTATCAAAGCAGGAGAGGCAATCTTGGAATATTTGCATTTAGAAAGCCTGCTCATCACCCTTGGTGAAAATGGAATGTGGCTTTTTGAGCAAGGGAAAAATAAGTGTATTCCTACCGTGGCGCAAAAGGTTTTTGATGTGTCGGGGGCCGGGGATACGGTAATCAGTTGTTTTACTCTTGCTCTTTGCGCGAAGGCTTCGAAATTTGAGGCAGCCAGTATCGCTAATTATGCCGCCGGAATCGTGGTAGGCAAATTGGGTACGGCGGTCACCAATGTGAAAGAACTTTTAGAGAGGATTAAATAGCATGGATGTTATCGGGGTTATTCCGGCCAGGTATTCATCGACCAGATTCGCCGGCAAGGTTTTAGCCGATATTTGCGGCAAGCCTATGTTACAGCATGTTTGGGAGAGGGCTAAACAATCCCGCATGCTGGATGATTTGATCATTGCTTGCGATAACGAGATCATTCTTAAAGCGGCGGAAGGATTTGGCGCCCAAGCCGTAATGACCTCTAAATCCCATACCTGCGGTACGGACCGGATCAGCGAGGTGGTTAATCCTTTAGATGTAAAAGTGATTATTAATATTCAGGCAGATGAGCCTTTGATCCATCCGATGATGATTGATTCCGTTGCCCGGGCATTGTTGGAAGATAAAATGCTGAATATGGCGACATTGATGAAAAAGATCGATGATGTCTTGGAATTGCTTGATCCGAACGTGGTAAAAGTCGTCGTAGATAAGAACAATTTTGCTTTGTATTTTTCGCGCGCCCCGATCCCATATCTGGCGCCAAATGCCGAGATTGATCAGGTGACTTATTATAAGCATATCGGTCTTTATGGTTATACTAAAGATTTTCTCTTTACTTATAAAAATCTTCCCGTTTCGAATTTGGAAAAAACGGAGAAATTAGAACAGCTGCGCGTTTTGGCGGAAGGTTTTAGAATTAAAGTAATCCAGACGCAGTTTGATACTGTCGGCGTGGATACTCCCGGGGATTTAGAGAAAGTTTTGTGGCGTTTAAAAAAGGGGACAACTGATGCATCAAGTTAATGTCGGTAAGATAAAATTTGGCGATGGCCATTCGCTGGTGTTGATCGCCGGGCCTTGCGCAATCGAGTCGGAAAGTTCTTGCCTGGAGGCGGCGGGCAGGCTTAAAAATATCGCCGCGCGTTTAGAAGTGCCGTTTATATTTAAATCAAGCTTTGATAAGGCCAACCGGCTTTCCGTAGGCTCTTACCGCGGGCCGGGGATAAAGAAAGGCCTGGAAATTTTAAAGAAGGTTAAAACTAAATTTAAGCTTCCGATTTTAAGCGATGTGCATTGTGTAAAAGATGTTTTGCCGGCTGCGCAAGTACTGGATATTATTCAGATCCCGGCATTTTTATGCCGCCAGACGGATCTGATTTTGGCTGCCGCCAGGACGGGTAAAGTCGTAAATATTAAAAAAGGCCAGTTCCTTGCCCCCTGGGATATGCTGCCGATAATTAAAAAGGTAGAAAGCGCCGGCAACAAGCAAATTCTCATTACTGAACGCGGAGCAAGCTTCGGGTATAACAATTTAGTTACGGATTTCAGGAGCTTGGCGATTATGCGTAATTTCGGGTATCCGGTAATTTATGACGCTACGCACAGCGTGCAGCTTCCCGGAGGCCAGGGGGGATGTTCGGGAGGGCAGACGGAGTTTGTCGGCGGATTATCCCGGGCAGCGGTGGCTTTTGGCTGCGACGGTTTATTTTTAGAGGTGCATGCTAATCCTAAAATCGCTCTTTGTGACGGAGCCAATATGATTAACTTTAAAGAATTGGAAGAGCTCTTAAAGCAAGTTAAAAAGATCAGGCAGGCGCTATGAATATCAATGTGATCAAGCGGGCAAAAGAGGTTTTGGAAATCGAGGCGCAGGCGGTACGGTTATTAAAGGGGCGTCTGGGCAAAGGTTTTATTAAAGCCGTAGAGATGGTCTCAAAGAGTAAAGGCAGGGTGGTCGTCAGCGGAATGGGGAAGACCGGAATTATCGCGCAAAAGTTTTCCGCTACTCTTGCTTCTACGGGGACGCCAAGTTTATTTCTGCATACCGCCGAAGCCATTCACGGTGATTTAGGTAAAGTTACCAGCGAAGATGTTGTGATCATTCTTTCTAATAGCGGCTCGACAGCCGAGATGAAGCAGCTTTTACCGATACTTAAGAAGATCGGCGCGCCGATCATTTCGCTTACCGGAAATCTTAAATCGGTATTGGCTAAGTACAGCGATGTCGTTTTGGATGTTTCCGTTAAAAAAGAGGCCTGTCCATTAGGCTTGGCTCCTACGGCTTCGACTACCGCAACTTTAGCTATGGCGGATGCTTTAGCAGTATGTTTGCTGGAGCGCAAAGGTTTTAAGGAGAAAGATTTTGCTTTTTTCCATCCCGGAGGGGCTTTAGGCCGGCGGCTGCTTTTAAATGTTCAGGATATCATGCGCCAGGGACAAGCTAACGCGATTGTCCGCGAAGATAAATTGGTGGCGGAAGTTTTACTCGCGATCACCCGCGCCCGGACAGGTTCGGCGATTATCGTGGATAAAAACGGAAAATTAAAAGGCATTTTTACCGATGGAGATCTGCGCCGGCATTTGGCCAGTGATAAATATTTAACTAATCGTCCGGTTAAAGAGGTAATGACTAAGAACCCAACGGTGGTTAAAAAAGATATGCTGGCCGCCGAGGCGATGCGGATATTGCAAGCCAGAAAAATTGACGAAGTTCCGGTGGTAGATAAATTTAATCACCCGATAGGTTTGCTAGATGTGCAGGATCTGCTGAAGGCCGGATTAATTTAAAATTTAACTTTAAAAAAATGATGACCGAAGAATTAAATGCGCGTTTAAGAAAGATTAAACTGCTCCTCTTGGATGTAGACGGAGTTTTGACTGACGGCAGGATCATTTATGATTCGCGCCTGCGGGATTCTAAATTTTTTGATGTGCATGACGGGCTGGGTGTTTTTTGTTTGCATAGAGCCGGGATTAATACGATTATTGTTACTGCCAAGAGTTCAAGATCGATTAAACCCCGGGCCAAAGATATGAAGGTGGTTGATGTCTTCGCCGGTATTTTTCCCAAGACCAAGGTTTTAGACAAAATTATTAAGAAATACAATATTCATCCGGATGAAATTTGTTTTGTCGGGGATGATTTGGTGGATTTGTCTTTGATGCGTAAGATTGGTCTGCCGATCGCGGTGGCGAACGCCTGCCGGGAGATAAAAGAATCTGCCGCTTACATTACCCAGGCTTACGGCGGACGGGGAGCAGTCAGGGAGGTTGCAGAATTAATTCTTAAATCGCAAGATAAGTGGAAAGATATTTTAAGTTTTTATGGCGCATAAAAAATTAATTTTAGTTTTCGCGTTCCTATTGCTTACCTGCGCTAATTTGCCAGCCGTGGAAGTTAAAGAAAAGATTGATCCGGCAGCTAAAACTGCCAAGGGGCCTGGTCAGCAGATCGAAGATTTTTCCCTTTCCGGATTCGGGGAGAAAGGGAAAAAAACCTGGGATCTGTCGGGAAAGTCGGCGGATATTCTAAACGAGGTGGTTAAGCTTAAGAAAGTAGTAGGCAATAATTATTCCGGCAAGGAGGCTGTTAATTTAACCGCGGATAACGGTGATTTTGACAAGAAAAGCGGTATTGTGCATTTGCAGGATAATGTCGTGATTACGACTGCCAGCGGAGCAAAGCTTACCACCGACACATTAGACTGGGACCGCAAACAACAGATCATCACTACTTTGGATAAGGTTAATTTAGCCCGGCAGGATATGAATCTTTCCGGCCAGGGCGCCCAGGGGCAAACCGCATTGAAACAAGTGGTGCTGGAAAAAAATGTGGTTTTGGATATCCAAACTACGGATAAAAAGGTGAACCAGAAAGAGAAGATTCAGATCACCTGCGATGGCCCGCTGGATGTGGATTACGAGAAAAATATTGCCATATTTAATAATAATGTTAAAGTAGAAAAGTCGGATATGACCATCTACAGCGATAAGATGCAGGTTTATTTTACCCCTAAAAAACAAGAAGATAAACCGGTTCCGGAACGCGCAGGGATCTCCAGCTCGATTAATAAAATTATTGCTTCAGGGAATGTGCGTATCTTGCGGGGGGAAAATATTTCTTATAGCCAGGAAGCGGTGTATACTGCTGCAGATAAAAAAATAACTTTAACCGGTAAGCCGCAGATAATTATTTATCAAACGGAGAATCTTGATGCAGCTTCTTGAAACTAAGGGTTTAGCTAAAACCTATGACGGCCGCCAGGTAGTTAAAGGCGTGGATATCACCGTTAAACGCGGAGAGATTGTGGGATTATTGGGCCCCAACGGCGCAGGAAAGACAACGACTTTTTATATGATCGTGGGGATTGTTTCGCCGAATAAAGGCACGATTGTTTTTGATAACCATGATATTACCAATATGGCCATCCATGAGCGGGCGCGTTTTGGCATCGGTTATTTAGCCCAGGAGCCTTCAATATTCCGCAAGCTGACGGTCGAAGAGAATATCAACGCGATCCTGGAAACTTTACCTCTCAACCGCCCGGAAAGAAAACGCCGGCTGGCTTCTTTGCTGGAAGAATTAAATATTGCGCATCTGGCGAAAAATAAAGCTTTTACTTTAAGCGGCGGTGAGAGAAGGCGCCTTGAGATTACCCGGGCTTTGGTTACCAATCCTTCTTTTATTCTTTTAGATGAACCATTCTCCGGAATCGATCCGATCGTGGTTAATGAAGCGCAGGAAATTATTAAGGAATTAAAAGCTAAGGGGCTGGGCATTTTATTGACTGACCATAATGTCCGGGAGACTTTGTCGATCACGGATCGGGCGTATTTAATTTCGGAGGGTTCGATCCTTATCGCTGGTACGGCGCATGACCTGATTAATCATCCGCAGGCCAGACAGGTTTATTTAGGTGAGAAGTTCAGGATGTAGGTAGAGTTTGTACAATTTCTTAGCAGACTAATTTAGACAGCGGCCGGGGCCGCGGGCAAACTCAAATAAAGCAGGTGAACGCCGGGCAGGAAGTTCTTTGTTAATTATTCAGCAATGTTGCGTATCAAAAGCATGCGGGAATCTTTCAGCATTTCGGCATATTCGACGGAATTAATTCGCAGACGTGGATTATGTAATATATACCAATACAACTTATGGCATACTTCGTTTTTCATAAGTTGTCTGCTCATTAAAGAAAGGGTAAAATGAAAACGGAAGTTAAGAAGTTAGATAGCACTAAATGTGAAATCAGCGTGGAAGTAAACGGGGAACAGGTTAAAAATAAATTTGAAGAGGTCTTTGCTTTAATTGCCAAAGAAGCCAAGGTCCCGGGGTTTCGTCCGGGGAAAGCGCCCCGTGACGTTCTGGAAAAGCATTATGCTTCCAGCGTGCATGAGCAAGTTTTAAAGGAGTTGGTCCCGGATGTTTACAACCAGGCCATCGCCGCGGAAAAACTTGATGTTATCGAACTGCCGCAGATCACCGATGTCAAACTTGACCGGGGGAGTCTTTCTTTTAAGGCGGTCGTAGAAGTTACCCCCGAGATTGCGGTTAAAAATTATAAAAATCAGACGATAAATTATAATACCGTTTCGGTTTCCAGTGACGAAGTAAAAAGGCAGATTGATTCCGTGAAAGAATCCCGAAAAGCCGAAAATCTGGATGATAAATTCGCCCGCTCGCTGGGGTATCCGGATTTAGCGGAATTAGAGAAAGCGGTAGAGCGGCAGATTTTTGTGACCAAAGAAAACCAGGAACGTCAGCGCATTGAAAATGAATTAATTGAAAATATAACCAAAGGGCTGGAATTTAAACTGCCGGCCGGGTTGGTGGAACGCCAGACTCAGGACATGCTCAGGCAGACTAAAATTGATTTAGCTATGAAAGGCTTGCCGCGGGATAAGATCGAAGAGCAGGAGAAATTGCTTTTGGAGGGAATTCAGCCGGAAGCCAAAAAACAGGTTAAGGTATATTTAATTTTATCTCAAATCGCCAAAAAAGAAAATATCGCGATTGATGATCATATGCCGCATAAAGTAATAGAATTCTTGCTCAGAGAAGCTAACTGGCAGCCAGTTTCTAAATAACGAGGGGAGGAATAATATGGAAAAGAAAATGCAGGTATTAGTTCCGATGGTTATTGAACAAACTACCCGCGGTTTTGAACGCGCCTACGATATTTACTCAAGGCTGCTTAAAGACCGGATTTTATTTATCGGCACTCCGATCGATGATTATGTCGCAAACTTAGTGATCGCCCAATTGCTCTTCCTGCAGATGGAGGATAAAGATAAAGATATCAATGTTTATATTAATTCACCCGGAGGTTCGGTTACCGCCGGCCTGGCGATCTACGATACCATGCAATTTATTAAATGCGATGTAGCTACTTATTGCGTAGGCCAAGCTGCCAGTATGGGCGCAGTTTTATTAGCGGCGGGAACTAAAGGAAAACGTTTTGTGCTGCCTAATTCCAGGGTAATGATCCACCAGCCTTGGGGCGGGGCGCAGGGAGCGGCCGCGGATATTTCGATCCAGGCTAAGGAAATTTTGAAATTGCGCGACCGGCTCAATGAAATCCTGGCACATCACACCGGTCAGACTTTAGAAAAGATCGAAAAGGATACTGACCGTGATTATTTTATGTCCGCTCAAGAAGCCAGGGATTATGGCCTGGTTGATGAAGTGATTGTGAAAGAAGAAAAAAAGAAATAAAGCAGCACAGGCAAAGGAAATTAATAATTAATTACACAGATACACCCGGAGCTTAAATATAGTCGCCCGACGTTAATTGGAATTACGTCGGCGTGCGCTAGGCAGCGCAGCGCCGGTGTTATGTTTATAAAACCAATGAATACACCCAGCGCTAAATTGGAATTGCGCTGGTGTCGTGTTCGTACACGAGGAGAATTGAACAATGAAAAAGGAATATTTGTTAACCCCGGGACCCACACCCCTGCCACCCCAAATAAGTTTAGCCATGGCTCGGCCGATCATTCATCACCGTACGCCTCAGTTTCAAGCGATCTTAAAAGAGGCAAGCGCCGGGTTAAAATGGGTGTTCCAGACGGCCAATGATGTTTATATTATTTCTTCTTCCGGAACCGGAGCCATGGAAGCAGCGGTAATCAATTTGCTTTCCAGCGGCGATACCGCCTTGGTTGTGCAAGGCGGAAAATTCGGGGAAAGATGGACGGAAATTTCCCAGGCTTATGGAATTATCCCTGAAGTGATCAATGTCGAATGGGGAACCGCAGTCGACCCGCAAGAAATAAGCAAAAGATTAAAAGCCAATCCCAAGATCAAGGCAGTATTTACGACATTATGCGAAACTTCTACCGGCGTGGATAATGATATTCAGGCGATTGCCGCGGTGGTTAAAGAGACCCCGGCGGTTTTGGTTGTAGATGCGATCAGCGGATTAGGCGCGGTGGACTTAAAAACTGATGCCTGGGGGGTAGATGTAGTAGTTTCCGGGTCACAGAAAGGTTTAATGCTGCCTCCGGGATTAGGTTTGATCTGTGTTAGCCCGAAAGCCTGGAAATTAGTTGAGGCTTCTAAAAGCAGCCGCTACTATCTGGATTTGAGGAAAGCTAAAAAGGCCCTGGATAAAAATGATACACCATTCACTTCCTCGATTACTTTGATTATTGCTTTGAACGAAGCTTTAAAAATAATGCAGCAGGATGGTTTAGAGTATATATTTAAGCGTCATCGGGCGATGGCTGATGCTACGCGCGCCGCCATGAAAGCTTTAGGTTTAGAATTATTTGCTCCTACGGCAGCTTCCGACGGAGTAACCGCAGCTAAAGTCCCCGCCAGCGTAGATGGCGAGAAATTAGTTAAGACTATGCGTGATACTTACGGGGTAACGATTGCCGGCGGTCAGGCTGAACTTAAAGGCAAGGTTATCCGCATCGCGCATATGGGTTATATTGCCGAATCTGATATTATTATGGGGATCAGTTGTCTGGAAAAAGTGCTTACGCAGATGGGTTATAAATTTACACTAGGCGCTGGAGTTAAGGCAGCTGAAGAGGTATTTTTAAAATAACACTCCGCGTTTATCATGAATTGCGCGGGCATGCCCTTGCGGGCAAGGAGTTGGTAAGATGATTAAAGTTCTCGTTAGTGATGCGTTAAGTCAGAAGGGGTTAAAAGTATTTACGGATGCCAGTGAGCTGACGGTGGATGTAAAAACAGATTTAAAACCGGAAGCGCTTAAAGAGATAATTAAGGATTACGATGCTTTGGTTGTGCGCAGCGCAACTAAAGTGACTAAGGAAGTAATTCAGGCCGCGGGCAAACTTAAGGTGATTGGCCGGGCCGGGGTAGGTTTAGATAACGTGGATTTGGAAGCGGCGACGGCCAAAGGGATTATCGTGATGAATACCCCGGCGGGCAATACTATTTCTACCGCCGAGCATACTTTTAGTATGATCTTGACCATGTCCAGGAATATTGCCCAAGCCAATGCTTCAATGAAAAAAGGGGAGTGGAAGCGTTCTAAATTCATGGGGGTAGAGCTATACAGCAAAGTTTTAGGTATTGTGGGATTCGGCCGGATTGGTTCTGAGGTCGCTAAGCGTGCTTTATCCTTCGGGATGAAAGTTTTAGCGTACGATCCTTTTTTATCGGCGCAGGTAGCTGAAGATATCGGAGTGCAGGTGGCTGAACTTAAAAAAGTTCTGCAGGAGTCTGATTATATTACTGTGCATACTCCTTTAACCGATGAGACGCGCCATTTGATTTCGGATAAGGAATTCGGCATGATGAAAAAAAATGTCCGCTTGGTTAATTGCGCCCGCGGGGGGATCATTGACGAGGTGGCTTTGGTTAAAGCGGTAAAAGAGGGTAAAGTTGCCGGTGCGGCTCTGGATGTTTTTGAAAATGAACCGCTCTCTGCCGACAATGATCTTTTAAAACTGGATAATGTGATTACTACTCCGCATCTGGGAGCTTCGACTGAAGAGGCGCAGGTCAATGTGGCCATCGAGGTCGCCGAGATTGTGCGCGACGCGCTCTTAGGCAAAGGTATCCGTAATGCCGCCAATTATCCTTGTTTAGATGCCGAGACTTCCAAGATCCTTACTCCCTATATTAATTTAGGGGAAAAATTAGGCATGTTTGCCGCGCAATTAGTCGAAGGCAGATTTCAGGAGATGGCCATAACTTACAGCGGGCAGATCACTAAATACAATTTAACCCCGGTGACCATGGCTTTAGTTAAGGGCCTGCTCACTCCGATATTAAAGGAAACCGTTAATTTTGTTAACGGGGTATCTTTACTTAAGGAGCGGGGAATAAAACTGCTGGAGTCAAAATCCGGCCAGGAAGGCGAATTTGTAAATCTTGTTCAATTAGAGATTAAAACCGATAAGGAAACTAAATCGATTTTAGGAACTCTCTCCGGGAATAAACAGCCGCGGATCGTCAAGATCGATGATTATTATTTAGATCTTTATCCGGTTGGAGAAATGATTTTTATCCGCAATCTGGATAAACCGGGTTTGATCGGCAGCCTCGGTACATTAATGGGTAAAAACCGTATCAATATTGCCGCGATGGCCCTGGGCCGCAATAAGCCCGGCGATAAAGCGATTAGCGTCTGGAGTGTGGATAAGCAGGTTAACGCGGAGATGCTGGATAAGATTAAGGAACTGGAAAATATTCTTACCGTTAAAATAATTAGGACGTGAGAAATATTAAAAATATTATAGTTATTTTTAGTTTCTTTTTTTTCGGGATTAGTGTTTTGTGCGCCGAAGAAGTTACGGTTGTGTATAGCGGCCAGACGCATAGCATGCTTTATCCCTGCAGCTGCCCAATTGCGCAAGACGGGGGGATCGCCCGCCGCGGAACTTTGATCAAGCAATTAAGGAAAAAATCCCCGGATCTTTTGCTTTTGGATTGCGGCAGCTTTACCGCCGGCGGACTGATGGATGAATATACTCAGAATGCCCAGTTAGATTTACAGCGGTCGGAAGTTAATTACCGGGCTTTGGAGCTTATGCATTATGATGCCGTCGGAATCAGCCCGGATGAATTTAATTTTGGGCGGGAGTTTTTCTTAAAAAATGCTAAAAAGAGTAAACCGGCTTTCTTAAGCGTTAATTTAGATAGTGATAAAGTTGTTCCTTATATAATTAAAAATAGCGGTACGACGAAGATCGCGATTGTGGGTTTGACCGGTTTATTGGCCAGCCAGCGGGCGGAAGGATTAAAAATCAGCCCTCCGGACAAGCTGGTTAGCGCGCTGGTTGACCGCCTAAAGAATGAAGGAACACAGATCATTATCCTGTTGAGCACTCAAGGAGAAATCCGGGATCTAAAATTAATCGCCCAAACCAAAGGGATTGATATCGTTTTTGTCGGATACCAACCGAAAAAAGAAGAAGCCATCACTAAAGTAGATTCGACTTTTTTCGTACGTCCCGCCTGGCAGGGGCGTAAACTGGGAAAATTAACTTTAAAAATAGAGGCCGGCAAACTTATCGATTGCAAGTTAGATGAGCTGGTAATCTCCGAAAAACTTAGTGATGATCCTGAAATTACCGCGATCTTGCCGCGCTGTTACTCCGACGTCAATTGTAAACAAGGGGGGCTAACGGGAAGCTGTCAAAATCCCGGCACATTAAATGCTAATTGTTCATTTACCCGTCCTAATCCGGTTAATTTATTTGTGATTAATGTAAATAATTGCGTTACTTGCGATGCTGAGTCGGTAATTGATCTGTTGAAAAAGAAGTTTCCCGGATTAACGGTTAAAATTTTAGATTATCCGGGCCAGGCGGCGAAAAAAATGATCAAAGATTTAGGGTTGGAAACTTTGCCGGCGTACATTTTCACAAAGTCGGTTGAAAAAGAAGAGATCTTTGATAGCTTTAAAAAAGATTTGAGCCTGATCAATGATTTTTATGTATATAAACCGCAAGCCAGCGGTATCTCATATTTTTTGAATCAAAAGACGGAAAAAGGGAGCTTCGATTTATTTTTTAGTATTTTCGAAAAAGATGCCGCCCTTCTGTTAACTACGCTGCGGGAATTCAACCCGGGTTTACATTTTCTGGCTGTGGAAAAAGATGAAGGATTTGACGCGAAAAACGGTATTGCTGAAGTGGAAGAATATTTACGGGCCGGATGCGTGCAAAAATATTACCCGGAAAAATTTTGGGATTATTTGATCTGCCGGGCTAAAAATATCGGCAGCTCTTATTGGGAGGATTGTCTGGGAGAGTCTGATGTTTCAAAGATCAGAAGTTGTGCCAGAGGGCAGGAGGGAATCGGACTGCTGCGCGGGATCACCAGCTTAAATAAAAAGCTGCAGATTTCTTCCGGACCCAGCTATCTTTTAAATAACCAGGAAATTTTTGCTTCGCGCGGAGTACCGGCTAAAGAAGATATTAAAAAAATATTAAAGAGATAGAAATCCATAATAAATTACAAAGGTAAATGAGGTGACTATGACAAATAAACCAAAGATCTATCTATTGGATGTGACTAACCGGGACGGGGTGCAGACTTCCAGGATCTGCCTGTCAAAACTGCAAAAAACGATGATCAACTGGTATCTTGATCAGATGGGCGTTTTTCAGTCGGAGTTTGGCTTTCCGCTTACCCGCCATGAAACAAATTATTTAAACGCCAATTTGGAATTAGCCAAGCGGGGATGTTTTTCCAGGATCCGGTTAAGCGGCTGGCTGCGGGCGACTAAAGATGACGTAAAAGCAGCTTTCAAGCTGGTGCCGCATTTAAAATACCTGAATCTTTCCATTTCTACCAGTGATCAAATGATCGTGCATAAATTTAAAGGTAAGCTCGATCATCAGAGCGTGATTAAAGAGATGCAGGAGGCAGTGGCTGAAGCAAAAAAAATAGGGGCAGCCGGAGTGGGTGTAAATGCCGAAGATGCTTCGCGTACGAATTTAGATTATTTGATTGAATTCGGGCTTAAAGCCCGTGCCGCCGGCGCCGACCGGATCCGTTATTGCGATACTCTAGGGTGTGACACCCCGTTTAGTATCTATGAAAGAATAAAATTACTCGCGGAAAAAGTGCAACTTCCCATCGAGGTGCACTGCCACAATGATTTGGGATTAGTGGTCGCTAACTCGATTGCCGGTGCCCGGGCAGCCAGCGACGCGGGGCAGGATTCTTATATTAACACCTGTGTAAACGGAATGGGGGAGCGGGCAGGGAATGCGGACCTGGTTTCGGTAATTTTAGCCATTAAATACGGGCAGGGGATGTCGGGTTATTGCCTGGATGAAAAAATAAATTTAAAAATGGCTTGGAAGATCTGTAAGTATGCTTCATATGCTTTTGGCGTTCCGATCCCGATTAACCAGCCGGGTGTAGGGGCTAATGCTTTCGCCCATGAATCGGGAATCCATGCCGACGGAGCTTTGAAAGACCGGCGTAATTATGAGCTTTATGATTTTGAAGAGTTAGGCCGCGGGGAACCGGAAATAATTGAAACCGGACGCAAGATTACTGCCGGGGAATACTCCGGGATCAAAGGTTTCCGCAATGTTTATGAAAAATTAGAGGTGCCTTTTAAAGATGATGCAGAAGCTACGCGGATTTTGGAATTAGTCCGCTATGCGAATGTGCATAATCAAAAGCCTTTAGTCGATGATGAGTTGAACTTTATTGCTAAATATCCGGATATTGCGCATGAGATATTTACGATGACGCCGTAATATTTGGTCTAGCCATTGGATATAGCGCCGGGACGTAGAATTTACGTCTCTACATTGAGATTCTGTAAGTTAACCAAAAGGATAAAATGAATATCGTTTTAGTAGGCATGCAATGGGGAGATGAAGGCAAGGGTAAAGTAATCGATATCCTTTCTCAAAAGGTAGACTGCATCGTGCGTTACCAGGGCGGTAATAATGCCGGCCATACGGTAGTGGTAGGCGATAAGCAGTATATTTTTCACTTGATTCCATCCGGAATATTGCACCCGGGAAAAATGTGTTGTATTGGCAACGGCGTCGTGGTTGATCCCTCAGTGCTTTTAGGCGAACTTGATGACCTGCGTAAAAATGGGATTGATTTTAGCCGGCGTTTTAAAATCTCAACTTTAGCGCATTTAATTATGCCGTATCATAAAAACTTAGATCAGCTGCGTGAAACCAAGAGGAAGAATAAGATCGGCACTACCGGACGCGGTATCGGTCCTTGTTATGCGGATAAGATCAACCGCTGCGGCATCCGGATGGTGGATTTATTGAATCCGGAGATATTGAGGGATAAGCTCAGGGATAATCTTAAAGAGAAAAATGAGATATTTAAGAAAGTTTATCAACATCCGGGTTTCAGCTTTCCGAAAATCTATAAAGAATATTTGGCTTATGGTAAGTTATTTGCTCCTTACATTTGCAATACCGCCTTATTATTGAATAAGGCGATCTTGGCAAAGAAGGATATCCTGCTGGAAGGGGCGCAGGGGACATTTCTGGATATTGATTTCGGCACCTATCCTTTTGTTACTTCTTCGTCGACCATTTCAGGAGGCGCTTGTATCGGTACCGGGATATCCCCGGATAAGATTGATAAAGTTGTCGGTGTCTGTAAGGCTTATACTACCCGGGTCGGTGAAGGCCCTTTTCCTACTGAATTTTCCCGGGATTTTGGTAAAATTATGCGGGATAAAGGAAATGAATTTGGCGCAACCACCGGACGTCCGCGCCGGTGCGGCTGGTTTGATGCCGTGATTGCCCGGGAATCCGTGATGCTTAACGGCATTTCAGAGCTGGCGATCATGAAAATGGATGTGTTAGATGGATTAGATGAAGTAAAGATCTGTACCGGCTATAAATATAAAGGTAAAATTTCCAATGAGTTTCCTTCTGATCTAGCCGCTCTTAGTCAAGCGATCCCGGTTTATAAACGGATGCCGGGCTGGCCGCATCAGAGCAATAAACCCAAATCCTTTAAACAGTTGCATCCTAATGCCCGGGCTTATTTATTAGAGTTACAAAAGATACTGCAAGTTAAGATTACCGTGGTTTCTATAGGCAGCGCCAGAAAAGAGACTATTTTTATCTAAGTGGTTGAGGATAAAACACTTGACTAGTAATTGAGGTTATGTTATATTTAAACTTCGTAAGGAAACAGGCCGTCAAATGCACGGCCGGATGTTCCAATCGCAAAGTTAAGGAGAGTAAAATGATAAATAAATATTTTAAAGCGGTTTTGGTTTTATTTATAGCTATTAGTTTAGCGGGTTGTACATTTATATTTCAGGTTGGTAAGCGTTCAGATGCCCAAAAAATCCGGGAATTAAGTGATCAGCTTGAAGAGCTGGCGCGTTCCAAAGGGATGCTGGAGCAGAAACTTAGTCAGGAGATAGACGATAAACAAATAAAACTTCAGATGATGGAAAAGGGTTTAGTCATTACCGTGGTTGGTGATCTGATTTTTGATTCCGGGAAAGCTAAGATCAGGGGCGAAGCCTTTCCTTTACTTACCAAAGTTTCTGATATTTTAAAAGATAATATGCGGCAGTTTAACGTCGGTATAGAAGGGCATACCGACAATGTTCCGATCAAGCAGAGCGGTTGGAAGTCTAACTGGGAGCTTTCTACTGCCCGGGCATTGAGTGTTTTACATTATTTGGCTAATGAACAAGGAATATCTCCGGAGCGCCTGTCGGCGATCGGTTATGGTGAGTATCGCCCGGTGGCTTCTAATGATACTAAGGATGGCCGCCTGCAAAATCGCCGGGTAGAAATAGTTATTCTACCGAATGTTACCAAGGTTAAGAGTGATTCCGCGGCTCCTTATCAGTTAAGCGAACCTCAAGAAAATCTTAAATAAATTAAAGGTTTCAATTATGGACGAGACTTTAAAAAATCGCATCGTTGTAGTTTTAGCGGCCTCAACAATAATCTTTTTTTTAGCTACACTCAGTTCCTGTAATAGTGCGATGCGTTATAAGGCATCGCGCGATAAGGAAATGGCTTTTCGCCTGGCGATGGAAGAGAAAAGCAGCAAATATGTGCAGGAAAGATCCGCTCTGGAAGAGAAAGCTAAAGCTAAAGAGAATGAGGCGGTGGAATTAAAAACCGCCCTGGAAGCAGCCAGGAAAGCGCAGATTCAGGATCAGATGGTTAGCCAGAGCTTAAAAGAAGAATTACAGAAGGTGACTAAAGCTAAGGAAAACTTGGAAGAAGAACTAAAGCAGGCTTTGACAACTGGAAAGAAACTTAAAAAATGAAATAAGGAGGTTGCGCAAGGCTTAAGTATTGAAAGTTTTATGATTTAGGGGAGAGTATCCCCTTTTTTATTGGAGGGAGGGCGAGGGTGAAAAAAATACTGAAAAAATCGAAAGAAGCTTTGATCAAAACTTTTTCCAAAGCAAAATCTAAATTGAAATTCGGTTTAAGAAAGAAATCCCCGGCGGTTAAATTAAATAATCAAACCTCTAAAGATATTCCCAGCTACTATGAAACCGCAATAGCCAATACAAAATTTTCTCATTCGGCGAATACTTATGTTGCTCCGGCGCTGCCTCAGGAACTGCCCGGTTTTTACGATCAGGATAAGATTATTTTGCAAGTTCGCGATCCCCGCTGGTTGCATACTTATTGGGAGATGCGCCAGCAAACTACGCAAAGTCTTAAGAATAAACTCGGAGATGAGTTTTACCGCGCCAAAAGAGTATTAAGGGTTTATGATGTTACCAATATTAATTTTAACGGTTCTAATGCCAACCGATTCTTCGATATACAGATCAATGATTATGCCAACAGCTGGTATGTGGATACGGCCGGCCCGGGCCGCGCTTGGTGCGTAGATCTGGGGTTAATGCTCTCCGACGGCAGATTCCTGACTATCTTACGTTCTAATGTTGTGCAAACTCCTCTGGATGGTCCTTCCTGGGTTACGGATGAAGAGTGGATGATCCCGGATGAAATGTTCGCCCGGCTTTATGGCATGGGTTTTGGCCTGGGTAAAAGCTCTCCGGTGGGGGGCGCCTGGCAGGAACGTATCAAACAGGGTTTGTTTAGTTCCGGTTTATCCAGCAGCCCGGTAAAAAAAGAGATCAAAGAAAGAAATTTTTGGCTTAAAGTCGATTGTGAATTAATTGTTTATGGGGCTACTGAACCTGACGCTAAAGTAACCGTACAAGGGGCACCGATTAAATTAAGGCCGGACGGGACATTTACTTTGCGTTATTATTTGCCTGATAGCAAACAGGTAATTCCGGTTAGGGCGATTTCCGCCGATAAATTAGAAGAGCGTACTATTACTCCAACCGTAACTCGAGAAACCAAATAAATAATGCCTAAAGGATACCTTTGCTTAGTTTTGCATGGCCACCTGCCATTCGTGCGCCATCCAGAACATGAAAACTTCTTAGAAGAAGACTGGCTTTACGAGGCGATTACGGAAACCTATGTGCCGCTGCTTTCTGTTTTTCAGGGGTTGGTTGATGACAACATAGATTTTCGTATTACCATGACCTTAAGCCCGACGCTTATTTCGATGTTGGCCGATCCTCTTCTGCAGGAACGTTATTTAAGGCATATTCATAAACTTATTGAATTAGCCCAAAAAGAAATTGAGCGCACAAAATGGCAGCCGGATTTTAAAAATTTGGCCCAGATGTATTTTGATAGATTTACGCATGCCCGGGATATGTTCCAGAGTTATAATTCTAATTTGGTCACCGCGTTTAAAAAGTTTCAGGATTTAGGGAAGTTGGAAATAATTACCTGCGGGGCTACGCACGGATTTTTTCCGTTAATGGATGTTTGCCGTCCTTCGGTGCGGGCCCAGGTCAAAGTGGCGGCGGATCATTATGAATCTACTTTCGGCAGGAGACCCCGGGGTATCTGGTTACCGGAATGCGGGTATTGCCCCGGGCATGACGAAATGCTTAAAGAAGCCGGGATCCGTTATTTTTTTACGGATTCGCATGGCGTATTACACGGAACTCCCCGCCCTAAATACGGAGTGTTTGCCCCGGTTTATTGTAAAGGTACCGGAGTGGCCGCTTTTGGCCGGGATCTGGAATCTTCAAAACAGGTCTGGAGTTCTATTGAGGGTTATCCCGGAGATTATAATTACCGGGAATTCTACCGGGATGTAGGTTTTGATCTGGAGTTTGATTATATTAAGCCTTATATCCATCCGGATGGAGTGCGCATTAATACGGGAATAAAGTATTACCGGATCACCGGTAATAGCAATAATAAACAACCTTATGTTGCGCAGTGGGCTCGTGAGCGGGCGGCGGAGCACGCGGGTAATTTTATGTTTAACCGTCAGAAACAGGCCAGCTATCTTAATGACCTGATGGGTAAGACTCCCATTCTGGTTTCGCCTTATGATGCTGAACTTTTCGGGCATTGGTGGTATGAAGGCCCGATGTGGCTGGATTTTCTGTTCCGTAAAATCGCTTGTGACCAGAATGAGATCAGTTTAATTACCCCCAGCGAATATTTGGATCGTAATCCCCGTAATCAGGTTGTTACTCCATCTTTTTCCAGTTGGGGGTATAAGGGGTATTCGGAAATGTGGTTGCAGGGAACCAATGATTGGATCTACCGCCATTTGCATGTAGCTTCAGAACGGATGAGTGAGCTGGTAAGAAACTATCCGGGTGCTGAAGGCCTGCGCAGACGGGCCCTGAATCAGGCTTTACGGGAATTACTTCTGGCGCAGAGTTCGGATTGGGCGTTTATTTTTGGTACCGGTACACATACCAGCTATGCAGCACGCCGCACTAAAGACCATCTTTTAAGGTTTAATCGGATTTACGAAGATGTTAAGTCTAATAATATAGACGGAAATTGGCTTGCGGATATCGAATATAAAGACAATCTTTTTCCGGATATAGATTACCAGGTCCACCAGTAGTATGCAGGATAATCTTAAGATTCCCAAGCATGTAGCTTTTATTATGGATGGTAACGGCCGTTGGGCGCAAGCACGGGGCTTAAACCGTACTGCCGGACACCGCCGGGGTGTCCAACGCGTAAAAGAAATTATCCGAGGGGCGGCGGATCTGGGAATTAAGATTGTTACTTTCTTCGCTTTTTCTACGGAGAATTGGAACAGACCTAAAAATGAAGTTAATGTTTTGATGCGTTATCTGGATCATTTCTTAGGGTCAGAGATCAAGGTAATGCATAAAAACAATATGCGTTTTACGGTTATCGGCAGAGGAGACCCGGTTCCAAAATACCTTCAGGCTAAAATTAAGCAAGCTCAGGAGAAGACTAAGAATAATACCGGTTTAAGGGTAGTCTTGGCTTTAAATTACGGCGGCCGCCAGGAAATTGTCGATGCTGCCAAGAAATTCGCCCGGGAAGTTTTAAATAAAAAGGCCGATCTTGCAGATTTGGATGAGCAGAAATTCAGCCGGTATTTTTATGCCGCGGATATTCCGGATCCGGACTTACTGATCCGTACCAGTAATGAAATGCGGGTGAGTAATTTTTTACTTTGGCAGTTATCCTATTGTGAGTTTTATTTTGCGCATCAATATTGGCCGGATTTTGGGATAGCCCAGCTTACCGAGGCGGTTAAAGAATATCAAAACAGAAGCAGGAGATTCGGGGGATTGGATGTTAATCAAAAGAATAATTAGTTCGCTTATCTTGATCAGCGCGATTATTATTGTGATCTTCTTCGAACGGATCTGCAGCTTGGCGATTGTTCTATTCATCATCGGCGGCTTGTATGAATATTTTGTAATGCTGGAGAAGAAGGGGATAGGCATTTATAAATATTTCGGAATTGGTATCGGCACGATTATCCCTTTGTCGATAGCCTTTAGGTTCGAGCCGACAAAAAGCTGGGAGTTAATTTTTATTGTTCTGGCTTTGTTCTGCCTGATCCTTATGCAATTTAAGCGCCGGGACAGCTCAGGAGTGATCGTGGATATTTCGACCACGCTTTTTGGCATACTTTATGTTTCCTGGTTTTTTAGTTTTTTGATCAAAATACGTTTACTGCCGAACGGGTTGGGATTCTTAGCTGCGGTGTTATTAATTACTAAATCCGGCGACATTGGGGCATATCTGATCGGGAGCAAATGGGGAAAAAAGCTTTTAATCCCCAGGATCAGCCCGAAGAAAACTGTGGAAGGTTCATTAGGAGGTTTAGTTTTTAGCATTCTGGGCGGGTTGGCCTGCAAGCCTCTCTTGCCTTTCGAATATGGTTGGCTGTTGATCATCTCGGCTAGCTTAGGATTGCTTGGGCAGCTGGGGGATCTTTCAGAGTCTTTACTCAAACGTGACTGTCAAGTTAAGGATTCCGGTAACATCTTTCCCGGCATGGGAGGGATATTAGATGAGATCGACAGTTTGTTGTTTACCGCCCCGGTATTCTATTTTATTTTAGCGCGATTATAAAATGAAAAATATCGCAGTTTTAGGTTCTAGCGGCTCAATTGGAGAGAGTACGCTTAAAGTGGTAAGGAGCTTGCCCGGGCAATTTAAAATTGTGGCTTTAAGCGTTAATTCGGATATTGTTAAGTTAAAACAGCAGATTAAAGAATTTCACCCCAAGTTTGTCTGCGTTAAAGATCCGCAGGCAGCGGTCAAGTTAAAAAAACAGCTGGGTTCTTCGATAAAAGTATTAAGCGGTTCTGACGGGCTGGTTGAAATAGTTAAGGCTAAAGAAATTCAGCAGGTAATGGTCGCGATTACCGGCGCAGCGGCCCTGGATCCCTTGATCAGCGCGATTAAAAGCGGCAAAGAGATCGCTTTGGCGAATAAAGAAGCATTGGTGATGGCCGGCTCGCTCCTGATGCGTTTAGCCAAGGCGCATAAAGTTTTGATCCGGCCGGTGGATAGCGAGCAGTCGGCGATCTGGCAGAGTTTAAACGCTCAGGCGCCCGTGAATGTTAAACAGGTCTATTTGACGGCTTCCGGCGGCCCGCTTTGGCGGCTTCCGGCCGATAAATTCAAACAGGTGACCATTAAAAAAGTATTGCAGCATCCCCGTTGGAAGATGGGCAGAAAGATTACGGTTGATTCGGCGACTTTAATGAACAAAGGGCTGGAATTACTGGAGGCGATGTTTTTATTTAACTTGGAGGTAGAAAAAATTAAGGTATTAATCCACCCTGAGGCGCTGATCCATTCGATGGTTGAATTTAATGACGGGGTGATTATGGCGCAGCTTTCAGCCACGGATATGCGGATACCTATTCAGTATGCTTTATCATACCCTGACCGGCTGCCGAATACTTTGCCGGGGATAGATTTTTATCAGTTAAGCCAGCTGACATTTGCGAAACCGAATTTAAACAAGTTCCCTGCTTTGGCGTTGGCTTATCAGGCGGCCCGGGATTTAGGGACGATGCCAGCGGTTCTAAATGCGGCAAATGAAACAAGCGTAGAGAGGTTTTTAGCCGGGAAGATCAAATTTTTATCCATACCAAAAATAGTGGAGAAAGTAATGCAGCGTCACGTAAAAATCAGCAGCCCGAATCTTAACCAGATTATGTGCGCTGATGCCTGGGCCAGGGAAGAGGCTCTTGCGTTGGCTGGCAACTTTAATTAAAAATGATCGCGACACTTATTTTTATTCTGATTTTGAGTTTATTGATTATTGTGCATGAATTCGGGCATTTTATTGCCGCCCGAAAAAACGGCGTGCGGGTTGAACAATTTTCTTTAGGTTTCGGGCCGGTAGTTTTTAAAACGAAAAAAGGGGATACGCAGTACAGTTTGAGTTCTTTTCCTTTGGGCGGTTACGTTAAAATGGCCGGGGACAGCCGGGCTGAATATCAAGGGAAATCCGATGAATATTTTGCTAAAGCTCCGGGCAGGCGATTCCAAATTATTTTTCTCGGCCCCCTGCTAAATTATGTTTTGGGTTTTTTATTCTTTTGGTTGATTTTTTTTATCGGTTATCCCAGCTTGACCTCTAAAGTCGGGGGGCTAATCGACGGTTACGGGGCTAAAATTGCCGGCTTACAGGTCGGCGATCAGATTATTTCGGTGGATGGCAGAAAAGTCAAACTCTGGGAGGATTTGCAGCAGGCGATCGCAGAAAGAAAAATAAGTTCCAATGTCACTTTGGAAGTTTTACGCGATAATCAGGAGTTTGAAATTAATGTCCCGATCAAGGATAAAGTCTTAAACGATCAACTCGGAGAAAAGCGGGTTTTAGGAATTATCGGAATTTCGCCTTTGGATGAAATAGTGGAGGTCCGGCATGGTTTCTTTGAATCGGCCTATCTTGGGCTGAAGAAAACAGTCGATTTAACGGCGATGACCTACACCGGGCTTTGGAGGCTGGTTAGCGGAAAAATGTCAATGCGCGATTCAATGACCGGCCCTTTAGGGATATTTTTTATCACTTCTAAGGCTGCGAAATTAGGGTTGATCGCTATTTTACATTTGATCGCGGTATTAAGCGTGAGTCTGGCGATTTTTAACCTGCTGCCGCTGCCGATTTTAGATGGCGGGCACATATTTTTATTGGGCTTAGAAAAACTAAGAAAAAAAGCATTAGGGGCTAAAACCGAAGAGATAATGAATAATATCGGTTTTACTCTGATGATCTCCCTGGCCTTGTTTGTTACTTATAATGATGTTTTGAGGCTTTACGGGGATAAGATCAGTAAACTGGTAACCAAGTAAGATGGAGATTAAAAGAAGAAACTCCCGGGTAATTAAAGTCGGTGATTGTTTGATCGGCGGTAAGCATCCCGTGGTTATCCAGTCGATGACTAAGACTAAAACCTCGGATATTGATAAGACGGTCGGGCAGATTCAACAATTAGAAACCGCGGGTTGTCAAATCGTGCGTTTGGCGATCCGGGATCTTACCGACGCAAAAGCTTTGAAGAAAATTAAAGCCAAAACTAATTTACCGCTGGTGGCGGATATCCATTTTTCATACCGCCTGGCGATTGCGGCGATTGAAAACGGGGCGGATAAAATCAGATTAAACCCCGGGAATATTGATAAGCCAAAAGAGATAAGAGCGGTGGTTGATGCGTTGGCCGCCTCCGGGATCCCTTTACGTATCGGGTTAAATAGCGGTTCGGTTAAGGACAGCGGTCACAGAAAATCTTCGATGACCGATAAATTGGTCACTGCTTGCATGGGTTATGTCAAAATAATTGAGAAGTTGAAATTCAACGATATTGTAATTTCGCTTAAAGCCAACAATGTTTTAGATACGGTTGAGGCTTACCGTAAGGTAGCCAAAGTTTGTGATTATCCTTTGCATTTGGGTCTTACCGCCACCGGGGCTCCCGATCAGGGTATTATTAAATCCAGCGTGGCTTTAGGTTCTTTACTACTTGAGGGTATTGGTGATACAATAAGGGTGTCTTTAACCGACAATCCGGTTGAAGAAGTAATCGCGGCTAAATGTATTTTAGAATCTTTAGGCCTGCGCCGGGGGGGCGTGCAATTAATCAGCTGCCCTACTTGCGGACGCTGTGAAATAAATTTGATCAGTATAGTTAAAGAGCTGGAAAATGCCTTAGCGGCTAAAACGTATGAGCAATTGGCCCGTCCTTTGAAAATAGCAGTGATGGGCTGCGTAGTGAACGGGCCGGGCGAGGCCAAGGAGGCGGATTTGGGAGTGGCTTTCGGCCGCGGGGCGGGGGTTTTGTTTGCGCGGGGTAAAATCGTAAAAAAAGTATTGGTGAAAGACTGCGTTCAAACTTTATTAAAAGAAATTAATTTAATACACCCGGAGATTAAGAAAGGCACCCGGCGTTAATTGGAATTACGCCGGTGTCCACCAGGTGGTGGAGAATTGCGTTAGTGTTATCTAGGTAGACAAAGACACCCAGCGCTTAAAGGAATTGCGCTGGTGTTGTCTAGGTAGACAAAGACACCCAACGCTTAAGAGGAATTGCGTTGGTGTTATCTAGGTAGATAAGGAGATAAACATATGGCTCAGCCGACGTTAAAAGGTAGGGTAAGGGAAGATTTTTTAGCCAGATACAGCAGCGTTTTATTTAAAAGTGCCGGCGACAAAACTGAAGTTGCCGCGGTAGTCAGGAATATCCTGGAAGGTATTTTAAGCCAGCCGCGCAATCCTCTTAAAGAGCAGGAGAGGGACAATATTATCAATGAATTAGTTGATGAATTTGCCGGGTTTGGCCCGATCGAGAAGTTAATGATGGATCCTGATGTTACGGAAATCATGATTAACGGTACGCATAATGTATATGTGGAGAAATTCGGTAAGAAACAGCTAACCGGCATGAAATTTGACAGCGATCAGCAACTGATGTATGTGATTCAAAAGATTCTGTCTCCGACCAGAAGAAGAGTTGATGAGTCGGTTCCTTATACTGATATCTGCCTGCAGGATGGTTCACGTGTAAACATCATTATTCCGCCTCTGGCTTTGGATGGCCCGACGATCACTATCCGTAAATTCCTTAAAAAGATCATTAATGCCGAGGATCTCATTAATTTAGGAACGCTGGATAGAAGAATGGCGGATTTTTTGATTGCCTGTATTAAAGGGAAAGCTAATATTATTTTTGCAGGTGCTACCGGTAGCGGAAAAACTACTACCGTGGGGGTGCTTTCCAGTTATATCGGAAATGATGAACGTACGATTACTATTGAAGATACGGCAGAGTTACATCTGGCCCAGGATCACGTGGTCAGATTAGAGACCAAGCCTCCGAATATCGAAGGCAAAGGCGAAATTACCATCCGGGATCTTTTCCGGAATACATTGCGTATGCGTCCGCAGAGGATTATCTTAGGCGAAATTAGAAGCGCCGAAGCCCTGGATATGCTTCAGGCGATGTGCTCAGGCCATAGCGGGGCGCTTTCGGTTATCCACGCGGATACTCCCCGGGATGTTTTGCACCGCTTGGAAACGATGATCTTGATGTCCGGGATCCCGATTACCTTAGAGGCGATCCACCGCCAGATTGTTTCATCGTTACATCTGATTATCCAGCAGGATCAGCTGGTTGACGGCGGACGTAAAATTACCAGAATTACCCAGGTTAACGGTTTAAAAGACGGCTGGACTAACCTGGAAGATATTTTTTATTATGATATCGAAAGCGTGGATAAAGACGGCAAAGTCCATGGCCGTTTTAAGGCTACCGGCGTGGTGCCGGTGTTCTATCCGATTTTTGCTAAAAGAGGAGTTGTCCTTTCCAAAGAAATTTTTAATAAAGATTGAGTTTTGTCCGCAGCTTTTTTAAAATTGAATCGAAGGGAGTAAAATGTTTTGGTCTAAAGTATTTATTCCGACATTAAAAGAAACGCCTAAAGAGGCAGAAACTTTAAGCCACCAATTGCTATTACGTGCCGGGTTTGTGCGCATGCTGATGGCCGGGGCCTATACTTATTTGCCGATGGGGTTGCGGGTTTTGGAAAAGATCCAGGGAATAATCCGTCAGGAGATGAATGCCTGCGGGGCCAGTGAATTACTGCTGCCGGCTTTGCATCCTTTAGAGCTTTGGCAAAAAACCGGCCGGGATAAAGATTTAGGCGAAGTGATGTTCAAATTTAAAGATCGGCGTAACCGGGATTTATCACTTGGCCCGACCCATGAAGAAATAATTACGGATTTGGTTAAAAATAACCTCTCCAGCTACAGACAGCTGCCTTTGGTTTTGTATCAGATCCAGACAAAATTCCGCGATGAGATGCGGCCGCGTTTTGGTCTTATCCGTTGCTGCGAGTTTATTATGAAAGACGCTTACAGTTTTGACCAGGATGAAGCGGGTTTAGATAAAAATTATCAGTTGATGTATGAAGCATATAAGAGAATATTTACCAGATGCGGATTAAAGGTTTTGATTACCGAAGCTGACAGCGGAGTAATGGGCGGTAAAGTTTCGCACGAATTTATGGTGGAAGCGCCGTTAGGGGAAGATGTCGTGTTGGTGTGCCCGCAATGTAAAACGGCAAAGGCGTTTAAAGAAGAGGATCTTTCATGCCCTAAATGCAAGGTTCAGATGGAGAAGGTCAATACCATTGAAGTCGGGCATATCTTTAAGCTTGGAACAAAATACAGTCAAGCCATGCAGGCTAATTTTTCGGATAATTCCGGGCAGGTTAAACCCCTGATCATGGGCTGTTATGGTATCGGCGTGTCGCGTTTAATCTCGGCAATTATTGAGCAGAATAACGATGCTAACGGAATTGTTTGGCCGCGACAGGTTGCTCCTTTCGATATTACAATTCTGCCTTTAGATGTGACTAATCCGTTGGTTATGCAGGCGGCCAATTGCTTATATCAGGATCTGCGGACCGGCGGCTGGGAGGTTCTTTTTGATGACCGCGATGAACGACCGGGAGTTAAATTTAAAGACGCGGATTTAACCGGAGTACCGGCCAGTATTGTCATTGGAAAAAAGAGCCTGGAAGCTAATAATGTTGAATTAAGGATACGTAAAGATAATAGTACGCACCTTATTCCTAAAGAAAATGCTGTAAAGGAGATTGCCGGATTTTTATCTGGGCAGGGTTAAAAATCGCCAGGGGGCCTGCTTTGATCAGCGAAGCTTTAATTAAAGAATTAAGCGGTTCATTTGCCGGTATTTTTCAAAGTAATAATTTGGAGCTGGTGGATTTAATCTGCCGGCCTGAAGGCAGGCGGGTAGTTTTAACCGTTTTGGCAGATAAGCCGCAAGGCGGTATAAATTTACAAGAGTGTGCCGTGCTTTGCCGGCAGCTTAAAAACCTGATCGAAGAAAGAAATCTAATTTCGGTTGATTATCTCCTGGAGGTTTCTTCTCCGGGGCTGGACCGGCCGCTTAAGCAGCCCAAGGATTTTGCGCGTTTTATTGATAAAGAAGCAGTTTTTTTTCTTAAGGATTTAATTGAGGGCAAGTGTCAATGGCAGGGAATAATTAAACAGGTGGATGAAACCGCAGTATTTATTCAGGTTGAGGGAAGGCTTTTAGAGATTCCGTTAATAAAAATAAATAAGGCACAATTGGTAATTTAATAATCATGATTGGAGAGTAAAAAAATGAGTCAGGAACTTTTAGCAATTATCGAACAGATCGAAAGAGAAAAAGGAATTAAAAAAGAGATCATGCTGGAGGCTGTAGAAAGCGCGATGCTTAGCGCCGCCAAAAGGGTGATTGATTTAAAACCGGATGAGGAATTTAAAGTCCAGATCGACCGGGTAACCGGTGAAATCCGGGCTTTTCGCAATAATGAGCCGGTGACCAATATTGATTTCGGACGCATCGCCGCTTCGACTGCCCGGCAGGTAATTATTCAGAAAATGCGCGAAGCAGAAAAAGATGTGGTGTTTGTGGAATTTCAAAGCCGGGTGGGGGAGATCGTCAGCGGTACGGTTTATCGTTTTGAAAAAGGCAATGTGATCGTGGATTTGTTGGGTAAGGCTGAAGGGGTCTTGCTTAAGCGCGAACAATCGCCCAAAGAGGAGTTTAAACAAGGGCAGCGTATCCGGGCCTATGTGGTAGAAGTAAAAAAGGATACTAAGGGCCCGCAGATTATTTTGTCGCGCGCGCATCCGAATTTAGTTAAAGAATTATTTGAGCTTGAGGTCCCTGAGATTTATGAGGGGATCGTGGAGATCCGGGGTATATCGCGCCAAGCGGGTGAACGGACTAAAATTTCCGTCTATTCTAAAAATGAAAAGGTGGACGCGGTAGGGGCCTGCGTAGGCATGCGCGGTAACCGGGTAAGAAATATTGTTAATGAATTACAAGGAGAGAAGATCGATATCGTACGTTTTAATGAAGATGTGCGTGAGTATATCAAGGCGGCGCTTTCTCCGGCTAAGGTTTCGGAGATTAAATTAGACCGGGATAAGATGAAAGCCGGAGTAATTGTTGATGATGACCAATTATCTTTGAGCATCGGTAAACATGGTCAGAATGTGCGCCTGGCTTCCCGTTTGGTGGGCTGGGAACTGGATATCCGTACCAAGAGTATGATTGCCGCCGAGGCTTTAAGCGGTGAAGCCAAAGCCGTCTCGACCTCCGCCGAGGAAGCGGTGGTTGATGCAGAAACGGTTAAACCGAAGAAGGCTAAGAAGGAAGTTAAAAAGGTTTCCAAAAAAACAGCCAAGCCGCAGGCCAAGAAAGAAGCTTCTTTGGAAGATCTTTTAGGTATTAGTTCCAAGATTGCTGATAGCTTAAAAGAGGCAGGGATTAAGAATGTCAATGATATAATTAAGCTGGATGTAAAGGGGCTGGTCGAAATCAAGGGTATTGGAGAAAAAAAAGCGCAAAAAATTATTGCCGGGGCTAAAAAACTTCTGTAATTTTATCTAAAGACCCGTCTTCATAGTTTGAGCGGGAAGGAAAGAGAGATATGCTAAAAATAAAGAAAGAGAAAGCAGCGGTGAAAAAAATAGTTAAGCCTAAAGTTAAAGTGGAAGCAAAGATTAAAAAGCCGGCGGCTACTAAAGGCGCCACCGCCAAAGTTAAGGCTGCAGCCAAACCTCTTAAGCCCAAAACGACAATAAAAAAGCCCAAAGAGAAATTAGTTTCGGTTTTAAAACCTATTATTAAGCCTGAAGTTAAGATTGAGCCTAAAGCTGAGGTTAAACCTCTTCATAAGCCTGAGATCAAGGTTGAAGTTAAGCCTGTTCATAAGCCGCAAGGTAATGGTTTGGCTTCCGTTAGCCAAAGCCATAAACCTGAGGTTCAAGTTGAAGTCAAGCCTGTTCATAAAGCCGAAGTGAAAGTTGAGGCCAAGCCGGCAATAAAACCTGAAGTTAAGCCGGAAGTTAAGCCTGCTCCAGAAAAAATGATCGAGCTTGAACTTCCCATTACGGTTAAGGATCTGGCGATTAAATTGCAGGAGAAGTCTTCGGTTTTGATTAAACATCTTATGGGTATGGGGGTAATGATCGGGATTAACCAGCCTTTGGATGAAGATACTTTGAATAAGTTGTGCTTAAAATATAATTTTGGGGTAAAAAAAGCTCTTAATCCGGAAGAGCTGGCTTTGCAGGCGCATAAAAGGGTAGATAAACCCAGCGAACTTAAAAATCGTTCGCCGATCGTTACTTTTATGGGGCATGTTGATCATGGCAAGACTTCGCTTCTGGATGCTATCCGTAAAACTAAAGTTACTGAAAAAGAACACGGAGGAATAACCCAGCATATCGGGGCTTATCGGGTCAGTCTTCCGCAGGGCGAGATCACCTTTTTAGATACGCCCGGACATGAAGCGTTTACCGCTATGCGTGCCCGTGGGGCGCGAATTACCGATATTGTAGTATTAGTTGTGGCGGCGGATGACGGGATTATGCCGCAAACTCAGGAAGCTATTGATCATGCGCGGGCGGCGCAAGTAGCGATTATCGTAGCGATCAATAAAATAGATAAAGAGCAGGCGAATTTAGATATGGTTAAAAAGCAATTGGCTTCCGCCGGATTAAATCCTGAGGATTGGGGAGGAAAAACGATTACTGTTCCGGTTTCGGCTAAGACCGGCCAGGGTATAGATAATTTGCTTGAGATGATTTTGTTGCAAGCTGAGATGATGGAGTTAAAAGCTAACCCTGATCGCTTGGCTTATGGAATTGTCGTGGAGGCCCGGATGGCTAAAGGCAGAGGCCCGGTAGCTACGCTCCTGGTGCAGAACGGAACATTACGGCTCAACCAAAATTTAATTGTAGGTAATTTTTACGGCAAGGTCCGGGCGATGCTCAATGACCGCGGTCAGAATGTGACTACCGTAGGCCCGGCAACACCGGTAGAGATCCTGGGGATCAGCGGAATTCCACAGGTCGGAGAACAGTTTTTTGTGATTGAGGATGAAAAACTGGCCAAGAGCTTGATCGCATCGCGCGTGGAAAAAGAAAAACTTCAACAAGTTAAAGAAGTAAAACGGGTAAATCTGGAAGAGTTGCATGCTCAGATTGCCGCCGGTGAAATTAAAGAATTGAATTTAATTATTAAAGCGGATGTGCAAGGATCCCTGGAGGCGATTAAGGATACCTTGGATAAATTGAATGTTTCCGAGATAAAGATCAATATTATGCATATGGGTGCCGGAAATATTAATACTTCCGATGTAATTTTGGCGGTAGCTTCTGACGCCCTGCTTTTAGGTTTCAATGTTATTGCTGATGAGCCAGCCAAGGAATTAATCGCTAAAGAAGGCATTGAAGTTAAAATATATAATATTATTTACGAGCTGGCTGATGACATTAAGGCTGCGGTTGAGGGGATGCTCGATCCAAAATTAAAGAAAATTTTCTTAGGCCGGGTGGAGGTTAGAAAAATGTTTAAGCTTTCCCGTTCCGGGTTGATTGCCGGCTGTTATGTAACTAAGGGCAAGGTTAACCGGAATTGCCTGGTTACGGTTTTACGTAACGGAGACGTGGCTTTTGAAGGCAAGATTTCCAGCCTTAAACGTTTTAAGGATGATGTGCGCGAAGTCGGCGAAGGGTATGAATGCGGGATTGCCATCGGCGGATTTGACCAGCTTTTGGAAGGCGATATCATTGAGGCCTATAGTATAGAGAAGATCGCCAGAAAGCTGTAAGTTTAAACTTACAATTTAAGATTTATAACGCAAGATTAGAATATGACTAAAAAACGAATCTTCAGCGGGATGCGGCCTACGGGTAAATTACACCTGGGCCATTTGGTGGGCGCTTTAGCTAATTGGACTAAGCTCCAAGATGAGTATGATTGTTTTTTTATGGTTGCGGATTGGCATGCCTTGATGTCGGAATATGAAAATCCGGCAGATCTAAAGGCCAATACGCTGGATAATGTTATTGATTGGCTTTCCTGCGGGGTTGACCCTGCCCGGTCGACAATTTTTATTCAATCGCAAGTGCCGGGGCACCTGGAGTTATACTTTATTCTTTCCCTGATTACGCCTTTAGGGCTACTGGAACGTTGCCCGACTTATAAAGAACAGCTGCGTCAAGTGGCCAACCGCGATTTAAGTACTTATGCTTTTTTAGGTTATCCGGTTTTACAAGCCGCCGATATCCTGCTGTATAAAGCCGACGGAGTGCCGGTAGGAGAGGATCAACTACCGCATTTGGAGTTGAGCCGTCAGATCGTCAGGAAGTTCAATCATCTTTATAAGACAGATTGTTTTCCGGAACCCAAAGCTTTGCTTACGCAGACTACCCGCCTTTTAGGGCTGGATGGCCGTAAGATGAGCAAGAGCTATAATAATTATATCTCGCTTTCTGATGCTCCGGAAGTCATCCGTAAAAAGGTGCAGGGCATGTTTACGGATCCTGCGCGTATTCGCGTTGCCGATTGCGGACATCCGGATAAATGCAGTGTTTATTCATATTATGAGGCGTTTGCTCCGGTCCTTAAAAAACAGGTACATGAGCGCTGCACTAAAGCGCAGGCCGGTTGTACGGAATGCAAAAAAGAATTAGCCGTTTTACTTACAAATACCCTGGCGCCGATTCAGGAAAAAAGAGAAAAATTGCAAAAAAACAAAAAATACATCCAGGATATTTTATCAGAGGGCAGGCAAAAGGCATTGCTGGTGGCGGATAAAACTATTGACCAGGTGAGGGGGCTTTTAAAGATATGAATCCGGTATCTTTTAACCGTTTAATTGCGCAAACTGCCGGCCTGAAGAATTTAATCAGAAAGAAGGTGCGGGATGAATTATAAAATCCGCCTGGAGATGTTTGAAGGTCCTTTAGACCTGCTTTTATATTTAGTAAAAAAAGACCATCTTAATATCTATGATATTCCGATTGCCAAAGTTACACAGCAATATCTGGAGTATATTAATTTGATGCAGTTATTAGATTTAAATATTGTCGGAGAGTTTTTGATTATGGCGGCTACCTTGATGCAAATAAAATCCAAGATGTTGCTGCCGGCCGAAGAGACCGCCCCTGCCGAAGAGGAAGAAGACCCGCGGGCCGAACTGGTTAAAAGGCTTCTGGAGTATGAAAAATTCAAGCAAATCGCCGAAAATTTAAAACAAAGGGAGATCAGCCAGCAGGAAGTTTTTAAGCGGCCGAAAACCGAGGAACCGGCCGATAGCCAGGACAAGGATAAGCAGGAAGTCTATTTTGAAGCCAGTATTTTTGACCTGATCAATGCCTTTTCGCAGGCGCTAAAAGATATCCCCCGGGAAGTTTTTTACGAGGTGATTAAAGATCAGTATACGGTTGAGCAAAAAGTTCACGATATACTGCATCTGCTTTTAGTCCAAACCGAAATTAAGCTTTCGGAGTTATTTGTTAAGGCGAAAAGTAAGCTGGAGATCATCGCGATTTTTTTAGCCATCCTGGAATTGGCTAAAATGAGAGAAATTATCGCCCGGCAGTCCGGGGAGTTCGAAGATATCATTATATCCCGAAATAAAGAGAATATTATTCCCTATGAGCGAAGAGACCAGACACGCACTACTGAAACCTGATTCCGTTGTCAGCAACCTTAAAGAATCCGAAGAGGATGTAGTTTTAAATATCTCCTTAAGGCCGAAGAAGTTTAGCGAGTTTGTCGGCCATAAAGATATTGTGGATAATTTAAAGATTGCTATCCAGGCCGCCCGGCAGAGGAAAGATCCTTTAGAGCATGTGCTTTTAAGCGGGCCTCCGGGTTTGGGCAAAACTTCCCTGTCGCATATTATCGCTCATGAAATGGGGGCTAAAATTACCGCGACCAGCGGGCCGGCAATTGAACGGGCCGGGGATTTGATCGGGATCCTGACCAACCTGGAAAAAGGGGATATTCTTTTTATCGATGAAATTCACCGGATGTCTAAAGTGGTCGAAGAATTCCTGTATCCGGCTATGGAAAGTTTTCAGATCGATTTTGTCATTGATAAAGGGCCATACGCTAAAACCATTAAATTTAATCTTAAGCCATTTACTTTGATCGGAGCGACTACCCGTACGGGTCTTTTGGCTGCCCCGCTGCGTGGCAGATTCGGCATATTCTATAGTTTGGATTTTTATAATGTGGAAGACCTGGCTAAAATTATCAAAAATTCCAGCCAGTTGCTATCGGTAAAAATTGACGACGCGGCAACTTTAGAGATTGCTGCCCGCTCCCGGGGGACTCCCCGGATCGCTAATCGTCTTTTGCGCCGAGTGCGGGATTACGCTCAGGTTTTAAAAATCGATAACGTTGACCAGAAGTCTGCGGCTAAGATCCTTAACGAGCTGGGTATTGACCGGGCAGGTTTTGATGACTTGGACCGTAAGGTCTTAAAATTGATCCTGGAGTCTTTCGGCGGCGGCCCGGTGGGGATTGAATCTTTAGCCGCCAGCCTTAATGAAGAGGTGGATACGATTGAAGATGCGGTCGAACCGTATCTTTTAATGGCCGGATATTTAAAACGTACTTCGCGGGGCAGGATTGCCACCCGTAAGGCTTTTGAGCATTTTGGTTTAAAATTTAATCAAGAGCAACAGCAAGAAATTTTCTAGTTGTTTTAAGGCGATGGATATTTTACTGCATATCTGCTGCGGGCCTTGTTTGATCTATCCTTTTAGCAGATTAAAAGAGCGGGGGTTTGGAATTCGGGGGTTTTATTATAATCCCAATCTCTACCCGGCCGCAGAATACCTGCGCCGTGTGGAGGGCTTAAAAATCCTGGCTAAAGAATTTGCCCTGGAGGTAGAATACCCGGAGTTTCGTGACGCTGATTTTTTTCAGGCGGTTAGTGCGCAGAAAGATTATCCAGAGCGCTGTTGTCTATGCTGGTCGCTGCGGTTACGCAAAACCGCTCAGCAGGCCAAGGCAGGCGGCTTTGCCGCATTCAGTACCACTTTATTAGTCAGCCCATATCAAAACCATGAATTGCTTAAACAATTGGGTCAGGCCATAGGGCAAGAGGCAGGTATCGATTTTTATTATGAAGATTTCCGGCCTGGTTTCCGCCGGGCGCAGCTGGAAGCTAAACAAAAAGGTATTTATCGCCAGAAATATTGTGGTTGTAAATACTCCCTGGATTCCAGGAGAGAGCTAAAAGGCGAAGTTAAGGTTTAGTTAGCTGGCCGCATGGAGGCGGTTAGGGGTTTTGGGATAAAATGAAAGCTAAAATATTAATTATATTTATATTTTGTTATTTCTTTAATCTGGGACCGGCGGCCGCCGAAAATAACCAAGATCCCGCAAGCCAGGAGGTTACCGCCCGGGGTATTTGGGTATCGGTATTTTCCAGTAAAAAAATTCTTTATTCACAACAGGGTGTGCATAATTTAATTACCCAATGCAATAAAGCCAAGATCAATGAGATTTATCTTCAGATTTTTCAATCCGGTAACGCTTATTTTGATTCTAAGATCTGTGACCGGACTAAATATAACCAGATGGTTGCCTCTGCCGGTATAGACCCCCTGGATTTACTGCTGCGTGAGGCGGCGCAGAATAATATCAAAGTTTTTGCCTGGGTAAACGTCTTAGGGCTGGGAAAAAATGAAAAAGCGGATATTTTAAATAAGTATGGTAATTCCATCCTGACTTTGGATCAGTATCAGCGTCCGGCGAAGATTTCCTCAAGCACGGAGCTGGATAAATATTATTTGAGAGAGGACCTGATATTTTTAGAGCCGGGTGACCCTAAGGTCGAATCATATATGCTGACGATTATTAATGAAATTATTAATCGTTATCCGTTATTCAGCGGCATCCATTTAGATTACCTGCGTTATCCCTCGCCGGTTCCGTTTGTCCCGGGTTCCCGTTTTAATAAATTCGGTTTGACTTATGGCTATGGGCCTGCTAATGTCGAACGCTTTCGCGAAAAAACCGGGATCAATGTTTTAGATACGTTAAATAACGAAGATGAATATCTGACTTGGGATAATTGGAAACGCCAGCAGGTCACGGAATTAACGCGTAAAATTTCAAGTTTGATCAAAGTTAAATCTCCGGCTCTGCTGGTCTCCTGCGCGGTGATCCCGGTTGTTGAACGCGCATATAGCAACGCATTCCAAGATTGGTCGGCTTGGTTGGAAGAGGGGATTATTGATTATGTGGTATTGATGTCTTATACCAAAGATAACCAGTTTATTAAAGAAACGGTAAAAAGCAGCCTGGGCCATCGCGGCGGTAAAGGGAAAATTTATGTAGGTATCGGAGCGTTTTTGATGAAAGAGAACCCGGATCTGTTCTTTAACCAGTTTTGTTTAATTAACGGTTTGGCTCCCGACGGTATAGTCCTCTATTCTATCGACGATTTAACCGATCAAATTATTGGCTACCTGAATTAAATCTTTTAAAATCACGTTGATTATCCTAAAACTTTTAAGTTTATAATTATTTACTTTTATGTTAAAACTCGCTGAATTTGATTATCCGCTGCCTAAAGAATTGATCGCGCAGTATCCTTTGGAGAAAAGAGAAGAGGCCAGATTAATGATCGTAGACCGCCAGGCCGGCTCGATCACCCACGGGGTATTTAAAAATATTAACGGATTTTTTAGAAAAAATGATTTACTGGTGCTTAATGATACCAGGGTATTACATTGCCGTTTAATGGGGAAAAAGATAACCGGGGGCCGGGTTGAAATCTTGCTCACCCGCCGGCTTAACGGGACAACTTTTTCCTGTTTGGTTCAACCCAGTCGCACAAAAGTCGGGGAAAAGATCATTTTTGCTTCGGGTAAAATTACCGGTTTTTTAAGCAGCCGGGGGCAGATCAGTTTTAAGCAGCCGGATGCGGATATGATTTATGATTTTGGTGTGGTGCCTTTGCCTCCGTATATCAAACGGGAACCCGAAGACCTGGATACGGTTTATTATCAGACGGTTTATGCTAAAAACGCAGGAGCCCTGGCTTCTCCTACTGCCGGTTTGCATTTTACAGCGGAGTCGCTTAAACAAATTAATTCGGCGGGGGTTAATTTAGCTTATGTAACTTTGCATGTGGGGTTAGGTACATTCCGTCCGGTAAAATGCGAAAATATTATTGAACATAAAATGGAACCTGAGCAATTTTTAATACCGGAGGCGGCAATTGCTGCCTTAAATAAGGTAAAATCAGATCTGGGCCGGGTGATTGCAGTGGGGACGACCAGCCTGAGGGCTCTGGAAACTTATGCCTCCGGCCGTAAAGAAGGTAGCACCGATCTATTCATTTACCCGGGGTATAAATTTTCTGTAGCCGATTGCCTGCTGACTAATTTTCATTTACCGATGACCACGCTTTTTATGCTCGTCTGTGCTTTCGGGGGCAAAGATTTAATGATTAAAGCCTACCGGGAAGCAGTGGATAATAAATACCGGTTTTACAGTTATGGCGATGCAATGCTGATTGTTTAATAGTTGTAAGTTATAAGCCGTAAGCTGTAAGCTGTAAGCTTAAAACTTAAATATAAAACATAATGTATACCTTAATCCATCAAGATAAAAATAGCCAAGCCCGGTTGGGCAAGATAACTACGCCGCACGGCGAATTCGACACTCCGGCATTTATGCCTGTAGGGACTCACGCTACGATTAAAGGGCTGATGTTCAAAGATGTGGAGGAGGCCGGAGCACAGATAATTTTAGCTAATGCTTACCATGTATTTTTAAGGCCGGGCATGGAAATCATCCAAAAAGCCGGCGGTTTGCATAAATTTATGAATTGGAATAAACCGATACTTACTGATAGCGGCGGTTATCAGGTTTTTAGTTTAGCGCTTTTTCGCAAGATGCATGATCAGGGGGTTGAATTTCAGTCGCATATTGACGGTCTGAAACATTTTCTTACGCCGGAAGATGTGATTAAAAATCAGGAAATTCTAGGTTCGGATATTATGATGCCGCTGGATGAATGTGTGCAATATCCCTGCACCAAAGAGGAGTCTCAGGTGGCGATGGAAAGGACGATCGCTTGGGCCAAGCGCTCTAAAGTTGCCCACAGTGATACAAAAGGATTATTATTCGGGATAGTGCAGGGAGCGACCTTCGAAGATTTACGCCGTGAATGCGCCAGGCGCCTGGTGGATCTGGATTTTGACGGTTATTCTATCGGGGGAGTTTCGGTTGGCGAGAGCAGTAGTTTAATATATAATATTATTGAACTGGTGGCCGGCTTGCTTCCACCGGATAAACCGCGTTACGCGATGGGGATTGGTTATCCTTTTGATATTATCGAGGCAGTGGAACGGGGAGTGGATATGTTTGATTGTGTAATTCCTACCCGTTACGGAAGAAACGGTACAGCTTTTACCAGCGGCGGCAAGATCGCTATTCGTAACGCCGCTTATCTGGAAGATTTCCGGCCGCTGGATCCCAAGTGCGGCTGTTATACCTGCCGGAATTTTTCCCGGGCTTATTTGCGGCATTTGTTTAACGCCAAAGAAATGCTGGGTTTGATCTTGCTTAGTCTACATAATATTTATTTTTTTCTGGATTTAATGCGGCAGATCCGCAGCGCGATTAAAGAGGATAATTTCAGCCAGTTTAAACAGATGTTTTTAATGGATTACAACAATCAGATATGCGCATAGATATTATCAGTATTTTTCCTAAAATGTTTTCTGCGGTGCTGGATGAGTCCATCGTTAAACGGGCTCAAGCTAAAGGTAAAGTTAAAATTTTTGCCCATGATTTAAGGGATTACACCTTGGATAAGCACCGTAAGGTCGACGATCGCCCCTTTGGCGGCGGCAGTGGCATGGTGATGCAGGTAGAACCTATTTTTCGGGCGGTACAGGCAATTAAGAAAAAGGTTAAAGGGAAGGTTAAGGTAATTTTATTATGCCCTCAAGGGAAAAAGTTTAACCAGGCTTATGCCAAAAAATTATCCACTTGTTGCAACCTTATCTTGATCTGCGGCCATTATGAAGGGATCGATGAGCGGGTCAGGCAATATTTAGCGGATGAAGAGATTTCCATCGGAGATTATATCTTAACCGGAGGAGAGCTGGCGGCTATGGTGTTAGTGGATAGTCTGGTGCGCTTGATTCCCGGGGTGCTGGGGGATAAAAATTCCTTGAATTTTGAGTCATTCGAAGGTAATCTATTAGAATATCCACAATACAGCCGACCAGCTAAATTCAGAAACTGGCCGGTACCTGAGGTTTTGGTGTCAGGGGATCATGATAGAATTTACGCTTGGCGCAAATTTCAAGCGCTGAAGCGGACAAAGCAAAGAAGGCCGGATTTATTAAAGAAATAGGGAACGTTCCGCCTCAGAAACTATTTTAAAAATTCTTTAGAATTTTGAAATATTCGGCGGAATAAATTCGCGGACGCTTCGGTAAGCCGGAGCGATGACTTACGTCGCTGATGTTTAGTAAGTCATCCGTTCATTTAAAGGAGGCAACAAGAATGGATATAAAGTCAATTGAAGCAGAGTTCACTAAGAAAGAGATGCCGGCAATTAATGTCGGAGATACCGTGAAAGTACTTACTAAAATTCCCGAAGGACCGGATAAATTCCGTCTGCATCCTTTTGAAGGGGTGGTCATCGCTAAAAGCGGTTCGGGTACTAAAACAAATTTTACCGTAAGAAAAGTATCTTCCGGCGAGGGAGTGGAGCGTGTTTTCCCGCTTTATTCACCTGTGATTGAGCGGATTGAGATTATCCGTCAGGGTAAGGTTAAGCGGGCCAAGCTTTATTATTTAAGAGGAAAGATTGGTAAACACGCTACTAAGATAGATAACCGGGAAGAAAAAGTTTAAAGTTAGTGCTGTCTTACGAAAAGAAATTCAAACTTAAGGGCTACGATTTAATTATCGGCGTGGATGAAGCAGGGCGCGGGCCTTTGGCCGGACCGGTAGTGGCGGCGGCGGTGTGGCTAAAAGATTTTAAGTTCCAGCACCGGGTGGATGATTCTAAAAAATTATCTGCTCAAAAAAGAAAAGACGCGTTTTTTGAAATTCAGAGCAAGTCTTTGTATAGCATTGCCGCGGTTAATCATCTTAAGATTGACCAGGTTAATATCTTACAAGCGACAATTTTAGCCATGCAAAAGGCAGTGAGAGGTTTAGTTGCCCAACTAAGCCCCGGGCAATTAAAACGGACTTTTGTTTTGGTGGATGGTAATATGCATCTGAAATTAGATTTGCCTTACTTAAGTATCGTAGGCGGGGACGGTAAATCTTTAAGTATCGCTGCCGCCAGTATTTTAGCAAAAGAGCGCCGGGACCAGATCATGGCATCCTTTCATAAAATTTATCCGCAATACGAATTTATCAGGCATAAAGGTTATCCTACGCAATTGCACCGGGCTATTTTAAAAGCCAGAGGGCCGATTGCTATCCATAGAAAGAGTTTTTTAAGGTGTGTACAGGAAGCTTAGAATTCGGCCGGCTTGCGGAAAATACCGCGGTCAAGTTTTTAAAAACCAAAGGCTATAAAATCCTGGAGCGTAATTATAGAAATAAATTCGGCGAGATCGATATTATCGCTAAACATAAGGGCGTAGTTTGTTTTCTAGAGGTTAAAGCCAGAAATACTGTTGAGTCGGGGCTGCCTCAGGAAGCAGTTACCGCCCGGAAACAAAACCAGATTTCGAAAGTTGCGGTTGATTATTTAAAATCGAATAATCTTTTGGAACATGCAGCCCGTTTTGATGTGGTGGGGATCTTATATCTCGATCACCGGCCGCAGATATCCCTGATCACCAATGCTTTTGAATTGACCGCTAACTTTACAATTTAAAAACCATGAAATATAAAACTCAAAGCTTAAACAAATATTTGAATGATCTTTCTGCCAGGATCCCTGCCCCGGGAGGCGGTTCGGCCGCGGCCTTCAATGCGGCCATGGGTTCCGGCCTTTTGAGCATGGTCGTCAATTTTACTTTAGGCAAACCCCGCTATGCGCTTTTTGAGCAGGAGTTAAAACCGATCTTAGCAAAATCTAAAAAATTAACCCGGCAATTTTTAAGGTTAGTGGATTTAGATGTTGCGGCCTATCAGAGCAAAAATATCAGAAGCGCATTAAAGGTGCCCTTGGAACTTGCCCGCCTTTGCTGCCAGGCAGCTAAATTATGTCCGCCGCTGGTTGCCAAAGGTAATGTTAATTTGATCAGCGATGTGGCGGTAGCGGCGATCTTTTTTGAATCCGCTTTTACCGCCGCTGTTTTTAATGTGGAGATTAATTTAAAAAATTTGGGCGACCGTAAGCTTACTCAAAAGACAGGCCAAGAATTAAAGCGCATGCGTAAGGTTATACTGAAGATCCGCAAAAACACGGAGGAAAATGTTGGCAAAATTATTAGAAGGTAAAGTGGTTGCCGATAAAATTAAAGAACAGCTTAAACTTGCCGTGGCAGGTTTAAGGCGGTCTCCGGTTTTAGCCAGTATCGTGGTTGGTGATAATGTCGCCGCGCTGGCCTATGTGAAATCTCAAGCTAAAATTGCCGCTGACTTAGGGATAGTTTATAAACTATTTCAGTTGGAGGAGGGTATTTCCGAAGACAAACTGATCGATTCTATTATTAAGCTTAACTCGGATCCTGCGATTAACGGTATCATCGTACAGTCTCCGCTTCCGTCGCATATTAATTATATGAGAATTTGCGAGTTTATCCTGCCCGGCAAAGATGTTGAAGGAATGCATCCGACTAATATCGGCAAAGTTCTTTTTGGCAAAGCCAGGATCGCCGCTTGTACCGCTAATGCTGTATTAGAATTATTATTTTCTACCGGTATAGATCTCTACGGGAAGGAAGTAGTGATTGTCGGCCATAGCGAAATTATCGGTAAGCCGCTGGCCATGCTTTTATTGGAAAAATTTGCCACCGTTACTGTTTGTCATATCGCGACCAGTCAGGCCGGTAAGCTTAAAGAGCATGTGGAAAGAGCGGAAATTTTGATTGTCGCGGTCGGTCAGGCGGGCTTGATTAAAGGCGAATGGATAAAAAAGGGCTCGGTAGTCATTGATGTAGGTATAAATTGTTTAGATGGTAAGATTATCGGGGATGTAGAATTTGAAACAGCTGCAAAACGCGCCGCCTATATTACTCCGGTTCCGGGAGGGGTGGGTCCTTTGACAGTTGCGATTTTAATGCGTAACCTGGTTGAAGCAGCTGCTAAAGCCCAACAGCCTTAAATCTAAATCAAGCTATTCATTAAACTAAACTAGTGATGACTTTTCAGGAAAAACTGCAAGCAGGGAAATTTATAATTACTTCCGAGGTCGGTCCGGATAAAGGGATCCATGTGGATAGACTATTGGCGGCGGCCCAGCTTGTGCGTAATAAGGCTGATGCGATTAATGTTACGGATTTGCAAAGCTCCGTAATGCGCCTGGGATCTTTAACCGTAAGTTTTTTGCTTAAGCAAAATGGGTTCGAGCCTATTTATCAGCTGACCTGCCGTGATCGTAACCGCCTGGCCCTGCAGTCTGATTTACTTTCCGCAGCGGCTTTAGGGATTCAGAATATCCTGATTGCTACCGGGGATCATCCGAGTTTAGGGGACCATCCACAGGCTAAACCAGTTTTTGATTTGGATTCCGTGCAGTTGATCCAGGCGGCGAGAAAGTTAGAAACCGGTTTCGATATGCAAAATAATGCCTTAGAGGGTACTGCGCCAAAATTCTGTGTTGGCGCGGTGGTTAACCCTGGTTGCGATCCGCTAGAGCCGCAAATCATGAAAATGGATAAAAAAATTGCCGCCGGAGCCGAATTCTTCCAAACCCAGGCTGTTTTTGATGCAAAAACTTTTGAAAATTTTATTTCTAAAATTAAACATGTTCAGGTGCCGATTATCGCAGGTATTGTTTTATTAAAATCCGCAAACATGGCCCGTTATATGAATAAACATGTTGCCGGGATAATGGTCCCGGAAAATTTAATTCAACAGATGCAGGAAAGTAAAGATAAGGAAATTAGCTCTATCGAAATTGCCAGCCGTTTAATCAAACAATTAAAACCTATGTGCCGGGGGATCCATATTATGTCTATCGGCTGGGATAAGATTGTTCCCCGGGTTTTAGAGGCAAGCGGGTTATAGTTAATTATATCAGCGAGGATTTATTAAAGATGGCCGTTAATTTACCGCAAATACCCGGAGCAAGGAAAAAAGGGGTAGTTTTAGTCAGCTGCGAAGATGATTTAAAGAAATTAGATGCTTATCTGATCAATGATACTGTTTGCATCGGCGGCCAGACGCCCGGCGCTTTAAGGCTGGCCAGGCTGTTGCATGAAAAATATAAAGTTCCGATTAAGCTGGTAAGCAGTGATAAGATTACTGAAGAGCTGCCTGCGGATATCCAAATCATTGATGCTTTGATACAGGAAATTGTCGGTGAAGGGCGCGCAGAAGCGGTAAAATTCAAGGGCGGTAAAGCTATCGGGGTATGTTTAGTGATCTTTGTGGATGAATCAATGCCGCTACCGGCCGCAGAGCAGGCTGGCCCCGGGGCATTGCCTCAATTGTTGGTAGATCTGGGAACAAAGGGCTCAGAGGATGTATTAAATCTTACGCGTCAATCTTTAGCCAGCGCGATAAGTGAAAAAGGCCAGGCTGCGGCGATCGCGTTTGGGGAAACTAACTATTATTTGCCTTTGGTCAATGCTTTGTTGAATATTGAGGTAAAAAGTTTACAGGATTGTTC
>Ga0116171_10000493_pt1 | contig 42033 bp, 37 predicted proteins | sample AD_JPNHW2_MetaG_FD_89798 | JGI IMG/M metagenome (GOLD analysis project Ga0116171, IMG submission 89798) | Active sludge microbial communities of municipal wastewater-treating anaerobic digesters from Japan - AD_JPNHW2_MetaG | ecosystem: Engineered > Bioreactor > Anaerobic > Digestate | place... | reverse complement strand
CGGCGTTGGAACGTCTATTGAACTTGCCGGATTTCCTTATCATGCACTCGATACCTATTTGCCGAAACTGGTCAAGGCCGGACTGCGCGTGGCCATCTGCGACCAGCTCGAAGACCCGAAGCTGACAAAAAAAATTGTAAAACGGGGAATCACGGAAATCGTTACCCCCGGAGTGGCATACAACGACAAGGTCCTCGACCATAAAGAAAATAATTTTCTCGCCGGCATACACACCGGCCCGCGTATCACCGGGGTTTCTTTTCTGGATATTTCCACCGGCGAATTTTATCTGGCACAAGGCAGCAAAGAGTATATCGACAACCTCCTGCAAAGTTTTCATCCCAACGAAGTCATCGTCCAGAAAAACAAACAGCGTGAGTTTGTCGAAACATTTGGCGACAAGTTTTACACCTCCACCTTCGACGATTGGGTTTTTACCCCCGATTTTGCCGGTAATATCCTGCAAAATCATTTTCAGACAACTTCCCTGAAAGGCTTTGGAGTGGAAGACCTCGAATACGGGATCATCGCTGCAGGAGCCGCCATGCATTACCTGGCAGAAACACAGCACGACAAGATCAGCCACATCTCGAAAATCAGCCGTATCGAAGAAGACCATTATGTCTGGATCGACAAATTCACCGTGCGGAACCTGGAACTGTTGCATTCATCCAATGAACGGGCGCTCACCCTGGTGGATGTGATCGACCAGACACTCACGCCCATGGGAAGCCGCATGCTGAAACGTTGGATGGTGATGCCATTGAAAGACAAACAACTGATTGAGGAACGCCTCGACATCGTTGGTTTTTATCTTAACAACCCGGATTTCACCTCGGAACTCAGCAAAAACGTAAAAAATATCGGTGACCTGGAACGATTGATATCAAAGGTCGCCATAGGGAAGATAAACCCGCGCGAAATCATTCAGATCAAAAGGGCGCTGGGTTCCATCGAAACCATTAAAAAGGATTTTGAAGGCACCTCCAATGCCGCTTTGAATAAAATAGGGGAACAACTGAACAGCTGTAAACTTATCCGCGACCGCATCGAACACGACATGCAGCCCGACCCGCCTGCCCTTGCCAACAAAGGGAACATCATAGCCGAAGGCGTTTCGGAAGAACTGGATGAACTGCGGAAGCTCGCTTATTCGGGCAAAGATTACCTGCTTCAGATACAACAGCGCGAAAGCGAAAAAACAGGAATTCCCTCCCTGAAAATTGCGTTCAACAATGTCTTCGGATATTATATCGAAGTGACCAACACCCATAAAAACAAGGTCCCTGCCGAATGGACACGCAAGCAAACCCTTGCCAACTGCGAACGTTATATCACCGAAGAACTGAAAGAATACGAAGAAAAGATTCTGGGCGCCGAAGAAAAAATCCTGACACTGGAAGCCCAGCTATATAACGACCTGATCGTGGCGTTGTTCGATTATATCAAGCCCATACAGCTCAACGCCTTGCTCATTTCACGGATTGACTGCCTGCTGTCGTTTGCGGCAGTAGCTTCACGAAATAATTATGTGCGCCCCGAGATTAACGATTCACTGATTCTTGATATAAAAAACGGCCGCCACCCGGTCATCGAACAGAACCTGCCGGCGGGAGAAAAATATATTGCCAACGATATTTTTCTGGACAACTCCAACCAGCAGATCATTATCATCACCGGCCCGAACATGTCGGGAAAATCAGCCTTGCTGCGTCAAACAGCCTTAATAGTGTTGCTGGCGCAAACCGGATGTTATGTCCCCGCTGAAAAAGCAACGATAGGGTTGGTTGATAAAATCTTTACACGGGTGGGCGCGTCTGATAATATTTCGTCGGGCGAATCAACGTTTATGGTGGAGATGAACGAAACGGCGAGCATCCTGAATAACATCTCGTCGCGAAGTTTGATTTTGCTTGATGAGATAGGCCGCGGGACCAGCACTTACGACGGAATATCCATTGCCTGGGCCATCGCCGAATACCTCCACGAAAACAAAGTTTTCAAACCCAAGGTTTTGTTTGCCACACACTACCATGAGCTGAACGAAATGGCGAAGACGATGCCCGGCATCAAAAACTTTCATGTGAGCGTAAAAGAAATTGCAAACAAAATAATTTTCCTCCGCAAGCTGGTTCCGGGCGGCACCGAACACAGCTTCGGGATCCATGTGGCAAAAATGGCGGGCATCCCGCAGATCGTGGTTGAACGCGCCAACGACCTGCTGCACCGCCTGGAAAAAAACCACAACGGAGGGGACCTCTCACAAAAGGGTAAATCATCCCAAAAGCCCGATGATGAATCATTCCAGCTTAGTTTTATTCAACTCAACGATCCCCTGCTTGAACAAATAAAAGATGATATCCTGAATACGGATATCAACACCCTCACCCCGGTGGAGGCGCTGATGAAACTCAATGAAATCAAGAAACTCCTGAACAGAAAATAAATTTCTTTCATTATAAATGGCTGAAGCCATTGATAAAATGAATTTTGCATTCATAGCCCTGGCCTTAAGGCCGGGGCTATGAAGTTCTTTATAAAAATAGTAATCCGTATCTTTGTAAAAATATTTAAACAAAAATCAGATTTTGAAAAAGGCTTTCCTCTTTCTAATTATAGTGTTTCTTTTTTTCGCCAACAATTTGGTGCTGTTTGGGCAAACTGATTCCATCCTCGTGGTTTTTGGCGATACGCGCGCACATCCTGAGGTTCACCGTACGGTCGTAAACAAAATCATGTTGTTTAAGCCCGTGGCAGTATTTCATACGGGGGATCTGGTTTTCAACGGCCTGAAAAAATCAGCATGGAAAAAATTTGAAGAAATTGAATCGCCCATCATCCAAAACAGCCGCCTTTATCCTGCTTACGGTAATCATGAACTGCATTCAAAAACCATGGCCAAAGATTTTTCGTTACCCAACAACGGCAAATGGTATTCGGTTGAATTAATGAATATTCATTTTTTGGTGATCGATAATTTTTCAAACTATACCATAGGTTCTGAGCAATATCAATGGCTGGAGAACGACCTGAAAAACTGCGCTAAAAACAAGTTCCGCGTGGTGATCATGCACCTGCCTGTTTACAGTTCGGGGCCACATAACACACAAGTAAAAAAGTTGCGAAAAAACCTGGTCCCGCTTTTTGAAAAGTACAACGTCAGCATCGTGTTCAACGCCCATAACCATTGTTATGAAAAAGCGTATTCGAATGGTATCTATTATATCACTACGGCCGGAGGCGGAGCGCCTTTTTATAAGAAATCAAAAGATATTCCCGAATCTCAGTTTTTTGTAAACGAATATCATTTCTGTACGTTAAAAAATATCGATAATACGCTTCATCTCGAAGCGCTCGATACCAACCTCCGGGTTATGGATAAGATTGATCTAAAACTGCCCTAGCGCGTTATTTTTTTATCATCAACTCATCCAGCATGCCTGCGATCTGAAAAGTAATTTTTCCTTTATCGTCAAGGTACCTGATTAGGTCGTAAGCATATTTCAGCACCTCGTTTTCCCCTTCAAAATTGATCAGGTTGCAATCATCCACCGCCTTGTGGTAATCATCATGCAGCCCGGTGTGGATGAAAATAGCGGGAATTTTATGCTGTGCAAAAGACATATGGTCGGATCCGCCGATGCCGGTTTTGATCCTGGTGATTTTGAAGCCTTTATCCCCGACATTGTCTATTGCCTTTTCCCATAAATCGGAGGTTCCTGTGCCGTAGATCTTTATTTTTTTCTTTGCATCCAGCCGGCCGATCATGTCCAGGTCGATCATGTAATTGATCCGTTCCTTCTGAAAGTTTCCATTCGTTAAAAACTTCTCAGAGCCGATCAGGCCTTTTTCTTCACCGGAAAAAGCAAGAAATATGTAATTATTCTTTTTCAGATCCGAAACCATTAAACGGCGGGCCAGCTCCAGGACACCGGCAACACCGCTGGCATTGTCGTCCGCCCCGTTGTGTATGTTGTTGTCGCCAACATCACGGGAACCGAAAAAGCCCAGCCCCAGATGATCGTAATGCGCACCAATGACTACCGTGTTTTGAGCTCCATTATCAATAAAGCCGCCCACATTATAAGCCACTCTTTCACCGGAACGGCCTATATCGGTCATTATAGTTGCCTTACCCGGATTTGCCGTGTTTATCGATGCATTATCCGTAACAAAAACAACCGGTACCGAAACACGTTCTTTATAGAAATTTGGGTCCTTTGATGGTGTGCCGTAATTTTTTTCTGTTGAAATAAAAATAACGGCCTTAGCGCCAAGACTGATGGCTCTTTCAACACGGATTATTTTTTGTGCGCTGTCCCACACGCCCTTCTTTTCCATGATCTTGTCGGGAACAGCAAGATCGATAAGCGCAATTTTTCCATCAAGATTTTGGATATTTTGGTAATCGTTTATTCCGGCATTTTCGCAAACTATCCCGGTACCGACAAAAACCATTTCTCCGCTGATGGTATCGCTTGAGGAAAAACCAATAGGATAAAAATCTTTATACAATTGAAGTTTTTTTCCGTTCAGCTCCATGGCCGTTCCTGCGCCCAGAAAATCATCATCTGAATAAGTAAATGTTTCAAAATAGGACGTGTCAAACAGTGGTTTTAGCCCAATTTCCTTGTATTTTGCTTCGATATATTTTCGTGCCATCCACTCTCCAAGAGTTCCCGTTTCACGGCCCAAAAGTGAGTCGGCAGCAAGAATGCAGATATCTTCCTGTATCCTTTTGGCCGCAGCAGCATCATTAACTGCAACATTCTGTGCAAAAGATGGTATCGCCCCCAGGCCGCATAATAACAGCAAAGACCATATTGATTTTTTCATGGTAAAAAGATTAATAATCAAATTAACGCCGGAAACAGCCTCTTCTTATAAAAATCCAAATAAAATTATAGTCCAAGGGTTTCTTTTCCTTGTTCAAAAACGACATCTTTTGGAATGTTTGCCGATTTCAAGCCGTCGAGTTCTTTCTGAAGCTGAGGATTTACCGTAGCATTTTCTTTCAGGTATTTGACGGCGCCATCATAATCGCCGTTGCCCTGGAAAATGAGTATTGTTTCAGCCCATTTGTTCATGGCGGTTTTCATTTTTGGCACATCCACGGTATACGCCCCGGCATTGCTGCGGGAAAACGCTCCTGCTTTTTCGAAAAAATTAAAACACATCATATTGGCCTTGCCGTGTGCGCTGGCGGCGCCAAAACGTACCGATCGGAATATGCCTGCCATATAAGTGATAAAACAATCTTCAACCGTAATATCCTTGATCTCACCCTTTTCGATCAGGCTGGTGACAATGAACAATCCGAGTATGTCGGCTTTGGCTTCTTCAAAGGCAGAATAAACATCTTTCAAGGATTCACGAACCGTGCCCTTTCCATTGATGGTATTTTTTATTCCCAGGCCATGGGCTACTTCATGAAACATGACATTGTTGAAAAAGGCGTCAAATTTTACATTTTTCAGTTGTAACGGATCCGTGAGTTTTTGGGCGATCGGCATCATAATATTGTCGAATTTGGCTTTCATGGTGTTTTTCAGCTGAAGCCTGCGGGAACCTTTTGCTAATTGTACCTGTTCGTCGTTCGGCAGGTTGATGGCAATGGTTTTGCTGCCCGCATTGCAGTCGCCGGCATAAAATACGGCATCATAAACACCAAGGTCGGAAGAAGTGCCGGGAACTTCTTTCTTATATTTTTCCTCAACCGGAAGTTGTTTTTGTATGTCGGGCAACATGCTGATATATTTATCCAGTTTTTTGCTCCATTCCATATCCTTGATCAGCACAAAGGCTTCGAACGCGGTCTTATATTCATAAAGAGCGTCTTCGTAATTTTCAATCGGGCCCACAACAAAATCAATGTGGTTGGTTTTCATATCCATCCATGCCAGATCGCTGGGCTGATAATTACTTGTGATCAGCGCTTCGGCACGCAGCTCGAGGTATTTTTTCAAGCCCGCATCTTCGGCAAGCCCCGCGGCTTTTTTAAGTAATTCGGAAGCTTTCTGAAGCTGTTCTTTGTATTCGTCATGATACCATACGGCCTTCAGGCTCTTATCTTCGTTGCGGCGGATGACGGTGTACAGGTTGGTTTTGTCTTTGTTGTCAAATTTTTCAAATTCTTCTTTCGTCATATCCTGCGGATAAAAATTCGCACCCTTAGGCTTTTCGCCGTATTTGGCAATAAACGGTTTATTGTCATCCAGCCGGTCCCAGGGCCCGTAATTGATCATGGCAAATTCCTTTTCGTATGGATTTTTAATATTGTCAAAAAAGGATTGTTTATCTCCCAGGGTTTGCTGCCAGTATAGTTCATCCATTATTTTCGCAACATCAATCAATACAACAATAAGTTGTTTTTCTTTTTCGGTGAGTTTGCCTAAATCGCTGGTAAGTTTCACCGTGGCATATTCGTCTACTTTTGATTTCATGATGGAGTCTTCTTTGGTTAATCCTTTTTTCCCATTAGCCGGGCCGCATCCGCTAAAAATAAATGGCGCAAATGCAATCATGCATAATAAAACAAAGATCTTTTTCATTTTCATATTTTTTAGGTTAAACACAAATTTTGAGCTTACTAAATTAGGCAAATAAATAATATGATTTTCTAATTGGCATTTTTTTTGTGAAACGGAAAGCCCTCAAAAAACAAATCTTATGAAAATTTTATTTACCGCCCTGATTCTGTTTATTTCATTTTCGTGTTTTGCTCAAAACTTCGTGGTAAACACGGACAACAACCCTCCCGAATACAACAACCCGATAGCCCTGAATACCGGGAATCAAGTTAATATTCAGACTTTTAATCAACACAAACAACAGCAGGTGGCTATTCCGCAAATGCAATCACGGTCTCAGGCGAACGATCTGCAAATTGTTATCAATACCGGTAACCGCACGCAGACCGGCGCAACGGGTGTTTCATTCAGCACCGGAAAATCGCACGCAAAAGCTAAAATCCATAAAAGAAAACACGGTTCGGCGGATTTGTTTGAAAAACTTTTTGATAAGAAATTCAAAAAAGTTCATCATTACAAAAAAATAAGCCGGATAAAAAAGTGCGCTGGTTTCTAAAATACCATTTTCAAAACTATTGCAGCAGGATCTTTCCGGCTAACATTTGCCCATCGGAATTTACTGTGTAAATATACAATCCTGCAGGTATTTTACCTTTTGTAAAAATTATTCTTTGTTGTCCGGATACCGATTGTGAAAAAATAATATTACCCAACCCATCCGTGATGGTAATTATTGCATTTGATGGAACTTCAGAAAATTCAAAGTTCACCATGTCCGCTGCAGGATTGGGATACACGGAAAGCCAGGGGGAATTGTCAATAGTACCGACAGCCGGGACACAGGGATAGGCATAAAAAGTAACCGTAGGGCTAATATAACCATTGTCTAAAGCCGGAGGCCCGCCATTGGACTGATCATAAAAATTAAAAGTCCCGAGCATAACCCCGTCGTTTGTTGAGGCTTCGCTGATGCAAAAGCTTCCGGTATTAGTTCCCGCAATGGTATCTCCGTTGTATAAATTTCCGAGGACACCCACGTGGCCGTTATTATTATAATAGGCCAGCTGATTAATGGTGTCGACGTTTGAAAAGTCATTACCCACTGTAAAAACGGCCACAGTATCATTATAAAAATGCCCGATATTGTGAAAATTAGATGTTCCATAAATAGCTCCGTAATTATCGAAACCTCCTTCGTTAGTAAAATCTGTGAAATTAAGCTGGCTGGAATTCCGGGAATAATTTGCTGAATAAAAATTAATAAAATCTGCAAGGCCTTCATTAATAAAAACACTCAGGTTTAGTAATTCCGAAACGGCGAGTTGGCCGTTGTTTTCAAGTGTATCATTAACAGTTACCCTGAACGCATCGACGACAGCGCTATCAGCGTTGTAAAAATCCGCCTGTATAAAAAGGCTGTCTGCCCCGGTAATGGTCCCGAAATTCTGAGTTTCAGCGCCGCTGAAAAAAACCGAATAAAACAGGCAGGAATCATTGTTCACAAAATTTCCGCCATAAAAGCCCACCCGGCTGATCTTCATTTTCCCGTTGTTGGTAATGCTTCCGGTGTTCATCACGAGGTATCTGCCCGAAGTATTTTCACGTAAAACCCCGCTGCTCGCGATATTTATGGTTCCGCCATTCAGAGCGAAATCATTATCCAAAACCACATCATGGTTAACGTTTACAGTGTAGGCTGCCGTGGGAATACACATGCAATCCCAGGTGGTAGGCATATACCAGTTGCCGTTTGCTACTGATGTTGCTGTCTGGCTTTTGCCGATGGCAGCAACAAAAAACAGGGCTGCTAAAAAGAGTAAGGTCTTTTTCATAAATAATGATTTTGTGATATTGACCAAAGATATAAAAAACAATGGTTACAATGTCAATGTTTTATTCTGCCTGTTTCCCGTTCTTTTTCTGAGTCTTTTTTCGCATACGCATATTCAGCATTTCCACCAGCAGCGAAAACAATACCGCGAAATAAATATACCCTTTCGGCACCTCATAATGCAAGCCATCCACGATCAGCATAAACCCGATCAGGATTAAAAAAGAAAGTGCCAGAACCTGCAAGGTCGGGTGTTTGTTAATAAAACGGCTGATGGCGCCAGAAAAGAACATCATGATAAACATGGCGATGATAACGGCAATGATCATCAGGAGCACGTGCTTCGTAAGTCCTATGGCCGTAAGGATTGAGTCAAATGAAAAAATAATGTCGAGTAGAGCGATCTGTACGATTGCCGCGGTAATTTTTTTTGATGCATGTTCTTTATGATGATGTTCAATCCCTTCAATTTTCTGATGCATTTCGGAGGTGCTTTTGGCAATCAGGAAAATCCCACCGGCAAATAAAATCAGGTCGCGCATACTAACATCGAAATCAATACCGATCCTGTCAAAAGAAAACAGAGGCTTAGACAACCCTATAATGTATGTGATCAGTATCAACAACGAAACCCTGAAAATCATGGCCAGCGCGAGCCCCGTGTTCCGGCTGAAACGTTGTTTGTTTTGCGGAAGTTTACCGGTGACTATCGAAATAAAAATAATGTTGTCAATCCCAAGAACAACTTCCAGAAAGGTCAGTGTCAAAAGTGCAATCCAGGTCTCACTGTGAAGAAAAATTTCCATGCTTATTTTTTGCACAAAAGTAAATCACCTTTTCTTTATATGAATTATAAAAATCAATTTTTTAACAACAAATGTGGAGTAATAATAATTACAAAAAAAATATTTTCTCATATATCAATTAGCTCCGAAAAACTTACATAACTTTGCTTTGAAAAATTTATCAACCCATTATTGTTTAACACACTGTATTTCAATACTATATGAAACGCAAACTTTTAATACGAGATCTTACACTACGTGACGGGCAACAATCCTTGTTTGCCACCCGAATGACTCAGGCACAAGTTGACAAAGTGCTTCCCTTATACAAAGATGCTAATTTCTATGCCATGGAAGTCTGGGGCGGCGCTGTCCCTGACTCTATTATGCGCTATCTCGGAGAAAATCCATGGGAACGATTGGAAACAATCAAAGCTGCAATTGGTGATTCATCCAAACTCACCGCGCTTTCAAGAGGACGAAATCTTTTTGGGTACAACCCTTATCCTGAAGAAGTTATCGAAGGTTTTTGCCGTTTTGCCGTACAGTCAGGTGTTGGTATCATGCGAATTTTTGATGCGTTGAACGATGTCAATAATGTAAAATCAACCATTAAGTATGTCAAAGAAAACGGAGGTATTGCCGATGCCACCGTTTGTTATACGGTTGATCCGCATTTCAGTTCGAAGGACAAGTTTAAGGCTTTGTTACACGCCAAACTTCTTCCGAATAATATTTTCACCGATGAATATTTTTTGAATAAAGCCCTGGAAATGGAAGCCCTGGGCGCTGATATGATCACCATCAAAGACATGGCCGGGCTTATTCCTCCGTCAAGATCGGGCAGGCTTATCCGACTGTTAAAACAGAAACTTAAAATACCTGTTGATTTCCATACTCACTGCACTCCCGGATACGGATTAGCATCTTCGCTCATGGCCATTATTAATGGAGTGGACATACTGGACACGTCCATCATGCCTTTTGCAGGAGGCCCGGCAGCACCGGCTTATGAAATCATGCAGCTCTTCTGCAATAAATTGGATATAGATACCGGTGTAAATCAGGAAGTTGTTGTACAAATTAATAATATCCTCCGCGATATCCGTGTGGAGATGGCTGACGTGGACAGTTATAAAATGTTTCCACGTGAATTTGACATCACACGCGATACGCTTCCACGTGATATTGACGATCTTTTTGAACTGGCCATCGCCTATGCAAAAAGCGATAAAGAAGTAGAATTGCTGGAATGCTGCCATAAGATCGACCGTTATTTTAAGTTTCCTGAGCCCAACGAAAACGTGAAGTTTGCCGAGATCCCGGGCGGGATGTATACCAATATGCTTGCCCAGCTTAAAGCACTGAAACTTGAAAAATTATTGCCCCGTACCCTGGAAATTATTCCAACAGTGCGACTGGCAGCCGGGTGCCCTCCGCTGGTAACCCCGACAAGCCAGATCGTTGGCGTGCAGGCTGTTAACTGCATCATCGACGAAAACAAGAATCAGCCGATGTACACAACCAAATCCATACAGTTTGTCAACCTGGTGAAAGGGCAATACGGCCATACCCCTATTCCCGTTGATCCTGAATTCAGGTATAAAATTTCGGGTGTTAGAGAAGAAACTCCTTATGACACAAGGAATTATAAAAAGCAAGACAACCCGGTATTCCCGGAATACGGAGATGTTAAGCTGGCAGAAAACCCTAAAGATGAGTTGCTCCTTGAGCTGTTTCCGGCGGTAGCTTCCGAATTCCTGAAAAAACGAGTCATTGATAAATATCTTTCTGAAATCCACCGGGTTGAGGAGGAAAAATACCAGAAATACCTGAAGGAAAAACAAGCTTACGAAAGCCTTAGCAAAGAAGAAAAAGAAAAACGCCTTTTGGAAGGGTTGACCAAATTTTAATCAATCTTTTTCTTCAATAATTTCTATTGAATTTATCACATCGCCCTGGCGGATAGCATCAATAACGTCCAGTCCTTCAATTACTTTTCCAAAGCAGGTATGACGGCCATCGAGGTGAGAGGTCTGGCGCCGGCTGTGGCAAATAAAAAACTGAGAGCCGCCGGTATCTTTTCCTGCGTGAGCCATTGAAAGAACCCCGCGGTCGTGATATTGATTGCCGCCGCTTGTTTCACATTTAATAGTGTATCCCGGCCCGCCGGTACCGGTACCGTTGGGGCAACCGCCCTGTATCACAAAATCAGGAATTACCCGGTGAAAGGTAAGGCCGTTATAAAAACCTTTTTTTGCAAGGTCAACAAAATTTTTAACGGTGCCCGGGGCATCTTTTTCATAAAAGACAACCGTCATGTCGCCTTTTACTGTTTTGATAATTGCTTTTAACATATTCTTGTGTGTGTTTTGCGTTCATCTGCACTACCCACAGGAAGCATTTCCGTTTTTTTTGCTCCCGCTGATCTCGCTGATTTTCGCTGATTTTTATTAATTACTTTCTTTTCTGTGTTTTCTTACAATTTTTTATATGATTCTCTGCGCTCATCTGCGATATCTGCGGGAAAACTATTCTCCTCTTTTTCTCCCGCTGATCACGCGGATTTTCGCTGATTTCATTTGGTTCTATACTTCAAATTCAATCATTTTTCCTTTTTTCATGATCAGCTCATCGTCGAAATATACATCCGGCTCTTTCACCAGCCCGTCAAGATGACTGCTCACTGAAATAGTGCCGCCCATGCTGATGTTGTTCCCAAAGGCAATATGTATCGTTCCGAAAACTTTTTCATCTTCCAGTATCATGCCTGTCAGCTGGGCCTTATAATTGGTTCCGAAACCAAATTCAGCCACTGCCCGGGCATCCCTGCCCACTTTATCCAGCATGGCGGTTAATTTTTCAGCTTCTTCGCCGCCGGTAATTTTTTCGGCATATCCGTTAACCACCTCCACGGTAATCGGGGTTTGCAACATCCCGATCCCGGCCATGGAGCCGTCAATTACAACTTTTCCGTTAGACAAACCTTCCACAGGTGCAAGATATACTTCTCCCGAAGGCAGGTTGCCGCTTTCGCCCTTTTCACGCATCACGCCTTTGCTGGGAAGCACGGCACGGCCTTCTACTGGCATGGTTATGTCAGTACCACTTTCAGTTACCACCCGTATCTGTTTTCTGCCAGACATTTTTTTAGTCACATAATCCGTGAGGTTCAGAATTTTCTCAATGTCAGCATTCAGGCAGCGGACCATGCAGTCAACGGTAATACCCGGCATTGTTCCGACTCTTACTCCAAGCTTGGATGCTTCGCGGCGCGCATCGGTATGTGTCAGTGATTTGGCGGTCGGGCATATTACCACATCGACCATTTTCATTAGGTTGGCAATTTGTTTAGGCGGTTCCTGACCGTTGATTTCCCGTGATTTTATCTCAACCAGCAATGATTCTTTGCAAAGTTCCTTGCCGGCTTCATGCAATGCCCCGGCAATTTCTCTTTTGGTTTCATCGGTAACGATCAGCAGGGTTTCATCTGCCTTTAGCCCCATGCAATCTTTTAAAGCAATGGTGGCTGCTTTTTTTAATTCTGTATCCATATTATTATTTGCTTTTCTGTGTCTATCTGCTACAGCACACTGATTATATAAGATTATAACCGCAAAGGTCGCAAAGTTTTTCGCAAAGTCCGCTAATAATTCTTTGCGCTCTTAGCGCGTTTTCTCTTAGCGTTCTTAGCGGTAACAAAAAAAATGCTTTAATTCTATACCCGGACTAATATCTTTTTTCTACTTCATCCCAGTTCACATATTTAAAGAATTCGGCCACGTAATCCGGGCGGCGGTTTTGGAAATCAAGGTAATAGGCATGTTCCCAGACATCGCAGGTCAGAAGCGGCGTTAATCCGTTCCGAAGCGGGTTCCCGGCATTACTTTCCTGAATAATGTCAAGGTCTCCATCGGGCGTTTTTACCAGCCAGGCCCAACCAGAACCAAAAAGCGTGACGCAGGCATTGGTAAATTTTTCTTTGAAAGCCTCGAAAGAGCCGAATTTTTTATTCATCGCATCAGCAAGCTTCCCTTCAGGATTTAATTTGCCTTTTGGGGTTAGGCTATTCCAGTAAAAGGTATGATTCCATACCTGAGCCCCATTATTGAAAATACCGCCGGCAGCTTTTTTAATGATGTCTTCGAGGGTGGCATTTTCAAATTCGGTTCCGGCAACCAGTTTGTTCAGGTTCGTGACATAAGCCTGATGGTGCTTGCCATAATGGAACCCGATGGTCTTTTCTGAAATGAACGGTTCAAGAGCATGCTGCTCATAGGGTAGTTTCGGTAATTCAAACATAACTTTAGTTTTTAGTTAATTATTCATTTTCTATACATACTTCTTACAACAAAGATAAGATTTTTTTCAGGAAAATTCCACCATAAAATTTCGCCATTTTGTATCTTTGAAAAAAAACGCATGATCCGCATCGTATCTTTTCCATACACCGATCAGGAACTTTTTAAACAGGCTTTTGCTATTCGTCAGGCAGTTTTTGTTAATGAACAGGGTGTGCCGGCAGAACTTGAATACGACGAACATGAAGCTGAAGCAACCCATTACCTGCTTTATTACAATGAAACGCCTGTAGGCGCTGCCCGCTGGCGCAAGACAGGACACGGCATCAAATTGGAGCGCTTTGCCGTTTTGCCCGGATACCGGAACAAAGGATTGGGGGATGCTTTAGTAAAAAAAGTTCTTGAAGACGTGATGCCGCTTCACACACCGGTTTATTTACATTCCCAGCTCCCTGCATGCAACTTATACAAACGTGCCGGTTTTGTAATTGTCGGAGAAGTTTTTTATGAAGCAGGAATGGCACATTATAAGATGGTACTGACTCACGAAAAATAAACCAAAGAATATTTTATTCCTGTTGGATCTTTGCTAACTGATTTATTTTTCTGTAACAAATCATAAGCGGAACAATTCCAAAAACGCCAAAAGAACAATCAATCATTTGCCAATAAAAAGGAATTCCTCTGATATATCCGGCTATCAACGCTAAAGGAATGATCGAAACACAGGCAATCATACCAAATATCACCACCCAGATGTTTTTTACCGGATCCATAAACGGCCCGATAAAAGCCACAGCAATAACAATATGGGCAAAAGCAAGCCAATCCGTTCCATAACTTAAAAAAGGAAATTCAGAATTGGTAGTTTTTACTGCAGTGTAAACTTCAGTCAACCATGCCTGAAGGAATTTTGGAAAAACAGAAATATGCTTTACCGCAAATTGTAACTCGGATTCAATAGGAAATGCCGAAATTCCGCTAACTACCAATGCAAGAACAAAAAATGCAATTATTATTCTGACTTGTTTAATAAGTCTTTTTCGATTTTCCATTGGTTAATTTCAATTAATCGCAGCACAATTCGCGATCCATCCACATATTATTTTTCAAAATCTTAATACTTGCATAACCAATTCTTTTCAGGATTTTTTCAGTTTCTGCAAAATATGAGTTTATATCTGCCGGCTTATGTGCGTCGGAACTAATGGTGACGGGGATGTTCATGTCAAGCATTTGCCTCAGCACCTCCTCTCCGGGATAAAGGCCATCGTATTTTCCGGTGTAAACACCGCGTGTGTTCACTTCAACTATGCTTTTGCTTTGCGCAATAATTTCAAGGGTGTTACTCAAAAGCTCTTTGTACCAGGGTTCACTTTCCTGAAAATACCGGTGTTGATTGTTCATTTTAACCTTATCGAAATGTGCAATAATATCGGGCTTCTGAGTTATAATCATTTCGTTGAGCTGTGCGAAATATGTTTCTACGGCAAAATGAATATCATTTTTAAATATCTTCTTTAAGCCGTTGTCGTAATTACTTACAGGGCCATCGATAAACCATATTTCATTTCGTTCCGGATCTTTCACCAGATGCACGGCTCCCAGCGTATAATCCAGCTTATATTGCTTTTTAAAAAAATCAAAAGCCTCCGACATGCCCGGGATATAATCATTTTCCAGTGAAAGGTAAATCTCTATTTGTCCTTTATATTTTTCACGTAACTGCAGGATTTCTGAACAATAGGGTTCAATATCCGCTTGCGCCAGGTTCCAGGTCGTATCTAAAGGCAATGGCGCGTGAGCGCTGAATCCAAGAGCGGTAAAATTTTTCCTGATGGCTTCGAGGACATATTTTTCGGGCTCGGAACTGCCGTCGCAAAAATAGGTATGGGTGTGATAATTGGTTAAAATCATGGGACAAATTTATAAAATTAAAAATGGCAAAAGCCATAGAAATGATAGCGTTTTTTACTAATAGCCCCGACCTTAAGGTCGGGGCTATTATTGATTATAAAACATTTTCAGGGCTTTAGCCCTTATTATTTCTGACCAGCCAAAAAATCGCACCAAAATGCATCGTCACGCCGCACAAAAACACCCACCAGTTAAAAGAAACAGGAATATAGGTTGTTGCATAATCAAACGCCGCTTTCGTGTCCCCAAGCCCCATGATTTGTAAAAAAGAAAATTTTTGTGTCATAAACTGAACATAGTCCATGGTATATGAAATTATTACGATCATCGAGCCTAAAATCAAAAGCGTCCAGACAACTTTTCCTATTTGTATGTTGCTGTTTTTATTTTTAAAATATAAAATCATTAATGCCAGTAAAATCATGGTGATCGAGTTGATGACCGGAGCCATCACAGGACCCACCCATGTTACAGGAATAAAAAACAACACATCCCAGGTAAACAGGCTTTGCGGCCATCCCAGAATGGCATACAAAAAAACATAATAAAAAACATCCCAGATCCCAAAGCTGAAAATGAACCAAGCAAAACGCTCAACAGCACTGCGGCCTGTTACAACCGCAATTCCGATCAGCATGATCATGGTGGCCGCCTCGCGGAAAAATTCAGTGATCATGATCTGGTTGCTGATAAGTTTCATGGGAAACATAAATCCTTCAGGATAATATAAAGCGCGGATATACACCACCACGGCGCTTTCGAGAAAGCCCATGGCTATGGCAAAGATGCTAACCCAGATGATCTTTGATACCATGTTTTTCATTTTCTGCTTTACGTTTTCGGGTTCCACTTTATTTATAGTTTTTTAATACGATAAACAAAAGCGGCCAGTCCGGAATACGATAAAATAAAGAACAGCCAGATATTTATCCAGCCTTCGCCTTCAATGCCATTAAACGGCTCGCTTATCATCAGCACCAAAAAAGCAAAAAACGATGCAATTAATGTCACCAAAGGCATAAACCGCCAGAATAATTCAACTGAAGTTTCATTCATTATATATTTTTTCTGTACGTAATATAAGGGCAAAAAATACGAAAACATATAAAGAATACTGAAAACAAAAATCCCGTTTATCTCGGCAAATGATACCCAGAAAAACTCATCGCCATGTTCAAGTATGCTCAACCCGTCGTTAAACATAAGAACCAATATAAAATAGGCAATGGTGCTGGCCACAGATGACACCAAAAAGGTGAATAACAGAACTTTAAATAAGTTTATTTTCATGGCTATAGATTTTATTATTGATTAACCGATGATCTCCATTTGTAAATCTGTTTCGCTACAACCCTGGTTCCCGGAAGATTGGCCCTGAGTTCATTGTAGGTTTCCAACGATATGTTGGTGACTTTCAGTTCTTTAAGTTGTTTCATTTTGTACAATACACTGTAATCTGAAACCGGATTGTTTGAAATATCAAGTATTTCCAGCCTGGTAAGTTTTAGCAATGGTGTTAAATCACCGATCTGGTTGCCCGAAATATAAAGTTCTTTCAGCGCCGTGTTTTTCTTTATCACTTCCAGTGAAATTATCTGATTCGTCGAAACATCGAGTTTTTCCAGATAAGGAAGCGCTACAGCCGAAAGGTCCGTAATGTAATTGGACGACATGTTCAGTTCGCGAAGGCTTTTCAGGTTTTTCAGAGTATCTACATTGGTTATTCCGGAATTGCTGAGGTTGAGCGATTCAAGGCCTGCCATAATCCCAAGGGGATATACCGATGAAATGTGGTTGTTTGACAGGTCAATATTTTTGAGCTTCGGATAATATTTCAATGCCTCGATATCGGTAATATTGTTGGAGTTCAGTGTCAGGGTTTCCAAATTTTCAAAAACCGGCCGGATATCTTTCTCGGCTTCCCACGTAAAGAAGAAATTGATGACCTTGTTCTTGACCGTTGTCAGCAGATACAGGTTGATGATGTTGTTGCCCGATAAGTCAATGGATTTAAGGCTTGTGAACTCTTTAAATTTATCCAACATGCCAAGGTCTTCAAATTTAAAGTTGTTGTTTGACAAATCAATTTCTTCCAATTGAGGTAAAACCGGTAAGGCTTTGAGGGTGCTTTCATTTTTCATGCCGCCGATATGCAAAGTCTTCAGGTTTTTCAGCGCCGTAATTGTTTTGATGTTTTTTATTTCATTGCGTGAAATATCAAGCGTTTTAAGCGATGAAACCTGTGTCACCGGTAAAATATCAATCCGTTCGGAATTACCTGATATATTAAGCGTTTCAAGCTTTTTAAACGCCTTTAGCGTGGTAAAATCCGAAATAAAGTTATTTGATAAATTCAGCGTTTTCAGGTTCTTTAAAACCGGGAAACTATCCAGGTTATATATTCCGTTGGCAGATGCATCAAGGTATTCCAACTTGTTGTAACTACCAAGAACAGAATAATTTTTCACCTGGTTTTCAGAAACATCAAGGTAGGTAACATTTTTAAGCTTGTTCAGCGCGTTGATGCTGTTGATATTTTGTTTTCTCAATAATAATTTGGGGATTTCCCCTTTATCGCTCATTGCATAAATTTCTTTTTCAGTATTGTACATTCCCAGGTTCCACGACTGCCAGCCAACGCTTTCGCGGTTGTTCAGAAAATCATACAGGCGTTTGTGCAATTTTGCCGTATAGTTTCCCCTGTAAAACAGCTTGTCGTGATAACTACGGTCGTTGTAATAATAGGGTTCTTCCTCATCCTGGTCCTTTTGAAAATCTTTTTCATCAGCCGGTAACATAAGCAGGTCGGGAAGTGTGGCGGGTGATGTCAGTTCAACGAGGTAGTTCTTATCCACACTCTTTGAGTTCTGAATATTGAATTTTGTTATGATCGAATCCCAGTTAAAGCAGGCAAATAATATGAAAAATATGAAAAACGCCCAGCCATTGGCCTTGAACAAATACAGGTTGGTTTTTTTCCGGTATAATTTATAGATGGTGGTAATCAAACCTATCAGTGTTAAGGCAAGCCAGATATAAATCCCAAGGCGTTTGTAAGTAAGGTTGTACTCGCTGACATATAGTAAATTACGGTATGCCGTAGAAATCAGGACAAAAACATTTTGCAGTAACCAAATAAAAGCCAGCCATTTAATATTTTTATTCTTTTCAGAGAAATTGATATAGCCCCTGAAATAAAACAGGATGATCAGAATTGCAAAAATGATCGAGATGATCAGCGTGGTTGTTCCCTGATGCAGATAATCCGAAAGCGTCATTCCTTCGGGCAACTGTTTGGTAACCCATAGGTAAATAACATCCAGCACGTTCACCACCAGCAGCATCACATTCAGCAGGGCCAGAAGAATAACCCCCGAAACACGTTCTCCCTTTTCGTTGACGTTCTTATTGAACAGCCTGTTGCCGCTCTCCAGGTACTTTTCCCGGCTCAGGTTTTTTGGAATGTTTATATCCCAACGATACGCTCCTGGAAAGTTTCTGCTATAGAAAAATCCATATAACACCAGAAAACCCAAAAATGTAAACCGTACCCAGGGCCACGAAATAAAATCGAGGTTGATCTTATCGGTGAGGTCTTTAAACAACGGGTTCGACTGGCGGTACAGAATAAAAAAAACGATTATTACAATAAAAATCCCAACCCCAATGCATAGTTTAATCCAGAATTTGTTTCCCACAGGATTGCTTTTCTGCGCCCTTCGTTCAATAAAATCAACGATCATAAAACCAATCGATGACAGGTAGGAATAAACCGAATAGATCCCCGCCAGAATAACGGAGGACTTCCTGCTGATGCTCAGGGCCGACACCAAACTCAGCGATACAATATTTGCCGAAAATGCCAGCCAGGTGCCGTATAGCATGACACAAACCCCGGACACAATGGCCCCGCTTGCCGCCACATACCACGAAGTATCCTTAACCAGCGATTTGTTCCGGATCAGCAACATGATGATCAGCGCCACCGAAAACAGCAACATGTTGATGCCAGGCGACTGATGATAAAATAACCAGCTGTATAAAGCAACTGATATAACAAGAAGCACATCGTTTTTTTTCATTTTATCGGGTTTTTTGTTGGTTACTTATTTTTAGTTTTTTATGCAAATAGCGGTGGGCTTGATTAGTTGCCCGGCCGCTTAAAATCTATTTGCCAATATTTTTGTTTATTAATTCCTCTAAAAAAGATAAATGCTGCGCAAATGCAATTCGGCCGACATCGGTTATGCTGTATGTTGTCCGTGGCTTTTTGCCAACAAATTCTTTTCTTATAATGATGTATTCGCTTTTCTCCAAAGCGGTGATATGGCTGGCCAGGTTGCCATCGGTAACATTCAGCAAATGCTTGAGCGTATTAAAATCAACGTTTTCATTCACACTCAGCACGGACATAATACCCAGCCGTATCCTGCTTTCGAAGGTTTTATTAAGATTGTTTATGTCGAAATCTTCGCTCATCTTTCGTATTTGTAACGCATCGCAATCCCGTAAATAATGTGAAGAAGGCCAAAACCCACCGCCCAGAAAAGCAATCCATAGCCTACAAACAAACAAGCCAGGAGCCCGAGGAAAATTTCACAATATCCCAGGTATCTGATCATATTAAAAGTAAAAACAGAAGCGCTCACCAGAGAGATTCCATAAAATACCAGCATGGCGGGTGCTATGAGGGAAACATTATGATGAAACAGTAAGGCCAGGCAAAATAACCCCCCGGCGATCAAAGGAATAAACAAGTTGATTAGGAATTTTTTTACCGCTTTGTTCCAGATCGCCTGTCCGTTTTTCCGCGCTTTGCGCATGGTTAATAGCGTTCCGACGGTTAACGCTAATAACAAAACAATAATGGCATCCGTCGCAAAAAAGGCAATATTCCCGAAATTGAAAATTTTTCCGCTGGAAAGATGTATGTAGTAATTATCGCTGAAAAAATCCAGGCTCAAATACAAATAGGCCGCCAACGCGCCGCATAATGCAAAAATGCCAATAAAAACACCTGCCAATCCGCTTAAAGAAAGGAATTTTGTTGAAGACTCCATCAGGGAGCGGATCTCCGAAAGGTTTTTTAAATGTTCGTTTTGCTGATTCATTTTATTTGTTTTTAAAAGTACTTTGCGCCACAAAGTTAATACGGAAAAATAAAAAGTCAAGAAAAATTTCAAATATTTTTATAAAGCAATTGATTTTCAGTAAGAAAAATTTTTACTTTTATTATGGATTTTTGAAATCAGCGCATCTAAAGAGCCAATTCCAAAAATTAATAACCCAAAAAACCAAAAGCCATGAAAAACAGGATCATTTTTTTATTATTTTTCTTTTCTTTCTTCCTCTTCAACAGTTGCGGAAGCAAATCGGAAAAATCGAAAGATGAGATGATGCTTAACTTGAACATTCCATCAACAGCAGAGTCAACACCCGTCGAAGAACAAGCAGGAACAGCCAGTGCTGATAAAAGCACGGCCTATGCATCCGAAAAAGACATCTCTGAAATAAAAGAACCTCAGATAGAAACAGAAAAAATCCCTCAAAAGATTATCAAAACCGCCGATCTCAGCTTTAAAGTCGAAAAGTACAACACCGCCCGCACAAAAATTCTTGGGATCATAAAAAAACATAACGGTTATGTGGCATCCGAAAACCAAACCGGTGACGAATACCGTACGACCAACGTCATGGTGATCAGGGTTGGCTCTGATGCTTTCGATGCGTTGGTTGACGACCTCCTCAAAGAAGCCATTTTCGTGGATTATAAAAAAATTAATGCGGAAGATGTTACGGAGGAATTCGTGGATATAACGGCACGCCTGAAATCTAAAAAAGATGCCATGATCCAGTACGAAACCATCCTGAAAAAAGCATATTCGATCAATGATATTCTCGAAGTGCAACAATACATCCGCACCTTGCAGGAAGAAATCGAATCGCTGGAAGGAAGGTTGAAATACCTGAGCAATAAAGTGGAACTCAGCACCATAAACGTTACCTTTTACGAACAGGGAAATATCATCCCGGTGCAAAGTGAAAGTTTCGGCTACAAATTAAAAGAAGCGCTGTCGTGGGGCTGGCACGGCCTGGTCACATTTTTCCTGGTGCTGATTTACCTGTGGCCGTTATGGGTGATTTGCCTGATAACATTTTTTATTGTTCGGCATTTTGTTAAAAAAGCCCGCAAAAAAAGAGCTGCAAAGCAACAAAAACAATAAGGGCTAAAGGTGCTATAACCCTTCCTCACATAGGTTTTTTATTAATAGCCCTGCCGTTAACGGCAGGGCTATTAAAATTAATACCAGCCAGATAGGGCTTCAGCCCTTTCAATCCTCAAAATTGTAATCCTTAATAAATTCATCGTATTCCTCCTGAAATGATTTTATATGATGGTGTTCGTATTGGTTGTTGATATATTCATTCACAACATTAAACTGTGATTGACTCACAGAAACAGCAAAGTAATCATCCTGCCATCCGAATTTCTCCGTCATTTTCAAGTTTTTGTTTGCCCAATGCGACGACTCTCCTTTGATTAGGTTCATTATTGTTGCTATATTCTGATGCGACGACATGGAAATAAAACAATGGATATGATTTTCAAAACCGTTTACATTTATAATGTGAATATCCTTTGTTTTCGCGTATGCTGAAATATGGTCACGCATCGTTGCCATATTTTCATTTTGCAGGAATTTCTTACGGTCTTTTGTTGCCCATACGGCGTGAATAAGGATTTTGGTATATGACATAAATTTTTTTCTAACAAAATTAAAATAAAAAACAATTTTTAAATGTTTGAAGGGCTAAAGCCCTCGCAAAAAAGGGTCATCTCCAAATAGCCCCGCCGTTAACGGCGGGGCTATTAAAAATTAACACCAACCAACAGGGCTTCAGCCCTTATAAAAAATAATTCTTTTTGATTCATTTTTTAAATATTTTTGTTTTTCAGAATATTCAACCATGAACCCCGTTCCCGAAACCATCACCAGCCTCAGCAACAAAAAAATAAAAAACATTGCACTCCTGATGCATAAACCATCCGGGCGCAAAGCCCAGGGGCTCATGGTCGTGGAGGGTGAAAAAGAGATCCGTCAGGCGCTAACCGCGAAAATTGAAGCCGATTCTGTATTTATTTGCCCCGAAATCGCCACAAATAAAAAACTAGTTGAAGATTGTATCGCAGCCTGCCCGCCTGAAAACCTGTTTTATATCACAAAAGAAGTTTTTGCAAAAGTAGCTTACCGCGACGACAGCGGAGGAATCATCTTCTTAGGTAAATCCCGCTACCTCAGCCTTGAATCTGTCAGGCTTTCCCCTAACCCACTGATCGTGATCCTCGAAACCGTTGAAAAACCAGGTAATCTGGGCGCCGTCCTGAGAACCTGCGATGCTGCCGGTGTTGACCTGCTTATTATCTGCGACCCCGAGACCGATATTTTCAACCCCAATGTAATACGGTCGGGCATCGGTTGTGTATTTACCCAGAAAGTCCTTGCCTGCTCATCGGACGAAGCTATCAACTGGCTGAAAAAAAACAACATCACCATTTTTGCTGCGGCTCTTCAAACCGAAAAGTTTTACCACAAGGCCGATTTTACCAGGCCCTCCGCTATTGTTTTCGGGACAGAAGCAACAGGGCTTACGGCTAAATGGCGGGAGGCAGCAGACCATATCGTTAAAATTCCCATGCTCGGCACCATTGATTCGCTGAATGTGTCAAATTCGGTAGCGGTGATGGTTTATGAGGCTAAACGGCAGCGGGGGTTTCCAGTAATGGAATAAAATTGCTGTTTAAATTGAACAATTTTTTTATATTTTGCTGTTTTCATTGAGCAATTTTTATTATTTTTGCTGTTTTGATTAATCATTTTTTAGATATGGAACAGTTAAAATACAAATCAAATCAGTTGATTTTACAGCTTGAAGCAAAATTTAATCGCTATCTGTACGAAAAAATTGACTGGTCCTGGCGGCTTAACAGTATAATAGGAGCGCGTGGTACAGGAAAAACAACCTTACTTCTGCAACGGTTGAAAAATGAGCACGGGCTGAATGACGATTCCGTTTATGTAAGTTTGGATGATTTTTATTTCAGCAATAACAGATTTTTTGATTTTGCAGCAGAATTTCATCAAAAGGGCGGTAAGTATATTTTTGCAGACGAAGTACACAAATACAAAAACTGGTCACAGGAAATAAAAAATATTTACGACACATTTCCCGGATTAAATATTGTTTTTACCGGGTCATCGATAATTGATATTCGAAAGCAAGATGCCGACCTGAGCCGCAGAGCAATATTTTATAACCTCACAGGGCTTTCGTTCAGAGAATACCTTTCTTTAGCAGATATTTACAAGGCTGAGCCAATAACTCTTGATAATATAATACATAACCATGTGGAACTGTCGGCTGAAATAATTAAAAATATTAAGCCGCTTCAGTATTTTGAAAACTACCTGAGATACGGCTATTATCCGTACTTCTATGAAAATCCGTCTCTGTTTTATCGCCGGCTCGAACAAACACTAATGCTGATCCTTGAAAATGATCTTAATTTTATTCAGGAATTTGATTACGGTAATATTCAAAAAATAAAACAACTTCTTTATATTTTATCTGTCAATGTGCCCTTTAAGCCCAATATTTTAAAATTAAGTGAGAAAACAAAAATTTCGCGAAACACACTGATCTCCTATTTGCATTATCTCGAAAAAGCCCAGATAATTCAAATGGTTTATCACTCAGGTGTCAGCACAAGCATTCTTCAGAAACCCGAAAAAATATATCTTAACAATACCAATTTATCTTTTTTACTTGCCAACAATACTCCCGATAAAGGCACGCTGAGAGAAACTTTTTTCCTTAATCAATTACGGTGCAATCATTTGGTTGAATCTTCCAAAGTGGGTGATTTCATTGTTGATAACAACTATATTTTTGAAATAGGCGGTAAAAACAAAACAAAAAAACAAATCCGCGAAACCCCTGATTCATATGTTGTTGCCGACGACATTGAAATTGGAGCTTATGATAAAATTCCACTGTGGCTTTTTGGATTTCTTTACTAACAAGGATATTGCCCGGTCGCAGTACCACATGAAGTTGGGTTCCAACTTGCCAACCCGATTGTTTTTTTATTATCTTTGTTGCAATAATGTCGCTTAATATTTGTTATTACCAACAACAAAAAGCACAGAAATGAAAACTATTAAATCTGTTATCCTTGCCTCTTTTGTTTTGCTTTTTGCGACAACCGCCGGTTTTGCTCAAATCGGATTCAAATCAGACTCAACCTCAAAATCCGGGTTTGACAATTTCGGAAACAATGCATCCTTGCTGAAACATAAGCGCCTCGGCTTTTCTATGGAAATGGGCGTTGGGGTAACAGGGTCAAAATACGGAGTGGGATCTTATACCTACGTTGCCCCATTTTTGAGTTACCGGGTATCCCCGAAATTCCGGCTCGATGTTGGCGCCAGCTACATTCAGGGTTTTAACAATTCCGGAATAAATGAATATCTCTTTGGCAAAAACCCCTCATACCTTTCGTTATTTGCCCGTGGCAATTACCTGGTATCAGACAAATTAATTATTTCCGGTGCTGTGTACAAAACGTTTGACCTGAACAAACCGCAAACTTCCGATCTGAATACTCAGAAAAAAACTTTTGATAACTATGGTATTATGGTCGGGGCTGAATATAAAATCACCGAACATTTAACTATCGGCGCACAACTCAACATTTCTGACCGAAACACCAACGGCTGTTCACCTTTTTATCAGGACAATTATTTTGGTGGAAGCCAGCAGGGGTGTAATTCTTATAGCCCCTTCGGTTATAACAGGCAACAGCCCGGGTTCAGCCGCTGGTAATCGCATTATCCACCTTAGTTCGGGTTAAGAATATTCTATAATTACTCCGTTAGGAGTTAAATATCAATAGAAAAAAAATACAAAATACAATTATGCGGTTGTCTCAATAGTCAAAATTATTGAAATCTTCCTTTGTGTTCGCCACGGCGAATCCTTAGTGCGCACTTAGTGTTCCTTTGTGGTTCAACTACTTATTTTTACCACAAAGTTGCACAAAGGCCTGCCCAAAGGTTCACCAAGTGATTTGAGACAGCCTCTTGACATTTTATAATGTTTATGTCCTACGTCCAAAATATTTCAAATTTCCATTTTTCTATTGATATTAATTGCCTAAGGCAAATATTACAGCTTGATAATTCGCTTTTTGACAAAAAAATATTGATTTAGTTATATCGAGCTTAGGTTACCGGCAATAAAAGTTTGAATTTGTCCAATTTTTCTTTCTAGGGGTAACATACCGTCTATCCAGTTTATTTTCAAACCCCGGCGTTCCATGCCCCGGAACCAGGTCATCTGGCGTTTCGAAAACTGGTGTATCGCAATATTCAGCAAACGTAGCATTTCGTCGTACGAATATTCTTTCAATAAATACTGCGTAATATATTTATATTCAAGCCCGTACCGAATGAGACGGCTGGCGCTTACGCCGGCGTCCAGCAGGGCCTGCACTTCTGCTATCATGCCTTCATTCAGTCTTTTATACAAGCGTTCGGTAATTCTATTTCTCACAACATCCCTGGGCATCTGAACGCCAAAAACATAGCTTCCTCCAACAAATCTTGTTTCCTGCGAGATTTTCTTCTCCGTGGAAAAATGAGCTATTTCAATGGCCCGGATCAGGCGGCGGCGGTTTTCGGTATCGGTATCATTATGTAAGCTCTTATACGATTCCAGCATGGTTACCAGTTCCGCATCCGTTTTGTTTTCAAGTGTCTTTCGAAATTCTTCATTCATGGGAACATCGGGCACTAAATAATTTTTCAGTACTGCTTCGATATACATTCCTGTCCCTCCGCAAATTACAGGGACTTTTTCACGACCCACGATTTCGTCATATGCTTTTTTAAAATCCGACATAAACCGAAACAGGTTATACTCCTCACCAGCGTTAGCAATATCAATGAGGTGATAAGGAATTTTATGCCCGTTGATCACATAATCATCAAGGTCCTTGCCCGTTCCTATGGTCATGCCGCGATATACCTGGCGCGAGTCGGCGCTGATGATTTCCCCGTGGATATTTTCTGCCAGAGCCACCGCCAGTTGTGTCTTTCCGCAGGCCGTCGGGCCAAGTATTGTGATTAACATAGGTTCAGGACATTAAATCCGACCGAAATTACATAAAATCCGGAAATTATATTTATTATTTTTTAGCAAACCCAAACCCAACAAAACATTATATTTGCACCCTAAAATTTAAATTTATGACCGAAAAAATTCATCGCATACTACGCGACTCGAAAGCAGCCCGCTGGGCCGCATTGTTTATTGTTTCTTTCACGATGTTTGCAGGATACTTCCTTGCCGACGTGATGGCCCCGCTTCAGGGAATGCTGGAAAAAGAACTTGGCTGGAACGCCAGTGAATACGGATTTTTTACCAGCGCTTACGGCTGGTTTAATGTTTTTCTGTTTTTCCTGATCATCGGCGGTATCATTCTCGATAAAATGGGAGTCCGTTTTACCGGGCTGATGGCAGCCATTATCATGGTGGTTGGTACGGCAATTAAATATTGGGCAATATCAACTCATTCACTTGATGGTTCTATATTATTTGGTTGGAAAGCACAGGTTATGATGGCGGCAATTGGTTACGCGATTTTCGGCGTTGGTGTTGAAGTTGCAGGTATCACGGTTACCAAAATTATTGTTAAATGGTTTAAAGGCTATGAAATAGCTCTGGCCATGGGCATCCAGCTTGCGGTTGCGCGTTTGGGTACTGCATTGGCGCTGTCAACTTCTGCGCCTATTGCAAAAGCTTTTGGAACGGTTTCCATGCCGGTCTTAATTTGCCTCATTGCACTTTGTATCGGCTTACTGGCATTTTTTATTTACACCATCCAGGATAAAAAACTTGACGCATCTGTCAAAGCAGCCCATATCGATAACGACACACCCGCTGAAGAAGAGTTCAAGATAAAAGACATTTTCAGTATTCTTAAAAATAAAGGATGGTGGTATATTGCTATTCTTTGTGTGCTTTTCTATTCAGCCGTCTTCCCATTCCTCAAATATGCCACCAGCCTGATGGTCAATAAATTTGGCGTAGATGAATCGATCGCCGGTATTATCCCAGGGCTCCTGCCTTTCGGAAATATTTTATTAACCCCACTGTTTGGTGGTATTTACGATAAAAAAGGTAAAGGCGCCACCATTATGATTATTGGTGCCATAATCCTGATCGCTGTTCATGCCATGTTCGCCGTTCCTTTCTTAAATCATTGGGTAATGGCCATTGCATTAATCATTGTGTTGGGGATTGGCTTCTCTTTGGTCCCATCAGCTATGTGGCCTTCTGTTCCCAAGATTATTCCTGAAAGACAACTTGGGACCGCCTATTCGTTGATTTTCTGGGTTCAAAACTGGGGATTAATGGGCGTTCCGGCACTTATCGGCTGGGTACTCGATAAATACTGCATTACGGGCCAAAACATGGTGGATGGCCAAATGGTAACTTCTTACAATTATACCTTGCCCATGATTATTTTTATGAGTTTTGGTATTTTAGCCCTGTTATTTGCCTTCCTGTTAAAGGTCGAAGACAAAAAGAAAGGCTACGGACTACAACTCCCGAACATTAAAAAATAGTTTTATAAAGATAATTATTGTGGAAAGTTGTTCTGTGATTCAGGGCAACTTTCTTTTTATAAACAGGTTTTCTCATGAAGATTTTAATCGTTAGCGCCACCATTGCCGAATTACAACCGCTGTTTAATGCACTTAAAATTACGGTAAACAAAAGCAACAGGGTTTACCACTCTGAATATTCCGGCCACACCATAACGATCATGATCACGGGGGTTGGCATGGTGGCAACCGCTTACCATCTGGGCGGTATTCAAAAAGAAGATTTTGATATCGCGCTCAATGCCGGTATTGCCGGAAGTTTCAGCAAAGAGCTGCCAGTCGGCCAGCTGGTCAATGTTGCTTCCGACTTTTTTGCAGAACTGGGCGCCGATTACGGTGACAAGTTTGTTCCGCTGGCTGATCTTGATTTTGGCAATGAATATTCAGAAAAGTTCATCACTAAAAATGGTGAAATTCAAAACCACACCACCACCGTTAATCTGGTGATTAATAAATTAAAAAAAGTAAGGGGTATCACAGTCAACACCATAAACGGCGAGGAAACCCGGATAAAAAAAGTAACAGAACTTTTTGCCCCGGATGTTGAAAGTATGGAGGGCGCAGCATTTTTATACGGCTGCCTGAAAAAAGACCTCCCCTGTTTCCAACTGCGTACCATCTCAAATTATATTGAGCCACGCAATCTGAACAACTGGAATATCCCTTTCGCTATTGCCAATTTAAACAAACAACTGCTTGAAATAATCGCGGCTTTCTGAAAAATTTTCATCCAGGTCTGTTATATTTCATTTTTAGCAATACTTTTGCATTCAAAATTCAGAATTCAGAGTTTAGAATTCAGAATTTTTATCCGCCGCGGCGGACTGCCTTCTGAAATCTTAAATCTGCCTTTCTATGTCTTACATCATAAAACTTGGTTTTTCGCCCTGCCCTAACGACACCTTTATTTTTGACGCCCTCATCAATAAGAAAATTGACACCGAGGGTATCGATTTTATTTGTGATGCCGAAGATATCGAACAGCTTAACCAGAGGGCTTTTGATGAAGATCTCGACATGACGAAAGTTAGTTTTCATGCGTTTTTACACATCGCTGAAAAATATCAGCTTTTGGATGCAGGAAGCGCCCTCGGAACTAATTGCGGCCCGCTGCTGATCAGCAAAAAAAATTACACCAATGCCGAAATCAACGATCTGTCGATTGCCATCCCCGGGAAATACACCACGGCGGCATTGTTATTAAATTATGCTTATCCCGAAGCAAAAGACCTCCACGAAATTATTTTCAATAAAATCGAAAACAAGATTTTAAAAGATATCGTGGACGCCGGCGTGATCATTCATGAAACCAGGTTTACCTACCTTGAAAAAGGCCTGGTAAAACTTGCCGACCTCGGGGAGATTTGGGAACAAAAAACCGGTTTCCCGATCCCGCTTGGGGGCATTGTGGTCCGGAGAGACATGCCTGCAGAACTGAAGTCGAAATTAAGCAGGATTTTAAAGGCCAGCGTAGACTTCGCCTTCCAAAACCCGGAATCCTCCAAAGATTTCATTAGGGAACATTCCGTTGAAATAGATGACGAGGTTATAAACAAACATATTGCCCTTTACGTGAATGAATACAGTAAAAGCCTTGGCAGTAAAGGAAAAGATGCTATTAATTTCCTGTTTGAATACGGGCTTTCCAAAAAAATAATCTCTCAAATTCCGGAAAATATTTTCTGGGAAGGATAATTTTTCTTTGTTTTTTTAAGTTACAGTTGGGGCATTTATTATCTGTTTCCCGATTTATTAAATGTTTTTTTATAAGAAACTGTTTTGATCCGCCGCGGCGGATATGTTAAATAAGATTTATGATGGATTTTTTAGCGAAACAAGGCAGATTTTGCTGACATAGTTTACCCTATGTCGAAAAATCTAACGAAGTTGCAGCAAAAAAGGCGCATAAAGATATTAGAAGAAAAAATCAAAACAATTTCTAAGTATCTTTGTAAAAATTATCTGATATGGCAAACATAAAAGAAAATGATAAAGAACACAAGGTGGTGGTTGGTATAACCCATGGTGATTTCAATGGTATCGGTTACGAAATTATCATCAAAACACTCATGGAGCCCCGCATGCTTGAAGTTTGTACCCCGGTGGTTTATGGATCTTCCAAAATTGCATCCTATCATCGCAAGGCTTTGAATATTAACGATTTTAATTTTAATCTTGTTAAGAAAGCCGAATTTGCAAGTTCCAAACGTCAGAATATTGTGAATGTCACCGAACAGGAAGTGAAGATCGACATCGGCGAATCCACCGAAATTGCAGGCAAACTGTCCCTTACTGCGCTCGACATGGCCACCAACGATCTGAAGAACAAACACATCGATGTCCTTGTTACAGCTCCAATTAATAAAAAGAATATTCAGTCGGGGACCTTTTCTTTTAAAGGCCATACCGAATACCTGGCCGAACGTTTTGGTTCGTCAAATTTCCTTATGATGATGGTTGCCCGTGACTTACGGATCGGATTTGTGACCGGCCATGTTCCCATAAAAAATATTTCTGAACAACTCACCGAAGAACTTATTCTTCGCAAACTGGTGGTGATGAACAACTCGCTGATCCGCGATTTTGGCATCAGCAGACCCAAAATTGCTTTGCTGGGATTGAACCCGCATTCAGGCGATGAAGGTGTTATCGGGGATGAGGAAACCCGGGTGATCATTCCTGCCATGAAAAAAGCACAGGGTGAAAACATTCTCTGTTTTGGCCCTTATCCTCCCGATGGGTTTTTCGGCTCCCTGAAATACAGGAAATTTGATGGCGTGCTGGCTATGTATCACGACCAGGGAATGATCGCATTTAAAATCATTGCCTTTGACGAAGGCGTCAACTACACGGCCGGGCTTCCCATTGTAAGGACATCTCCTGCACACGGAACCGCATATGATATCGCCGGAAAAAACATGGCCTCGCCCGAATCGTTCCGCAATGCCGTTTACCTGGCCTGCGATATTTTCAACCACCGCAATAATTTTGACACATTAACTGCCAACCCGCTTAAAATATCAACTCATAAACAATCCGATGATGATTCGGGTAAAGAAAACTAATCCCAGTCCTACCCCATGTCTTCCTATACTGTTTCAGAAATAGCCGCTATTGTTGGCGGCAGCCTTTGTAAAAACAACGATTCCGACAGCCCTGTCAGGTACCTGTTGATTGATAGCAGGAAAATTGTCTCGGTCGAAAATTCATTGTTTTTCGCTTTGGTAACCAGAAAAAACAACGGGCATAACTACATACCCGACTTATACGAAAAAGGTGTGCACAACTTTGTCGTATCTGCCCTGCCCGCTGATTATGAAAAATACCAGAACGCTACCTTTATTCTCGTAAAAGATACCCTGGTGGCGTTACAAGCCCTTGCCGCACATCATCGCAGGCAATTTTCAATTCCGGTCATTGGGATCACGGGAAGTAACGGAAAAACCATCATAAAAGAATGGCTTTTTCAGCTGCTTTCACCCGATAAAAATATTGTCCGCAGCCCGAAAAGTTACAACTCACAGATCGGGGTGCCGCTCTCGGTTTGGCAGATGCAGCCCGAACACGACCTGGCTATATTTGAAGCCGGAATTTCCGAGCCGGAAGAAATGAAAATTCTTCAACCCGTTATCAATCCGACCATCGGAATTTTTACCAATATCGGTACCGCCCATGAGAAGAATTTTATTGATATACGGCAAAAAGTAGGTGAAAAACTGAATCTGTTTACGAAAACAGAAACGCTGATCTATTGCTCCGATAATTTTGATATTCAGGACCGTATCATTAAATCCGGCATCTTCCAGAAAAACAGTTTTTTTACCTGGAGCTACAAGCATAAGGCCGATTTAAACATTTCGTCGGTTGACAAAAAACAAAACCAGAGCGTCATCACAGCAACTTATAAATCCAATAAAATTGCCATTACCATTCCTTTTACCGATGACGCTTCCATTGAAAACGCCAACCATTGCTGGGCGTTAATGCTTTACCTCGGTTATTCAAACACCATCATTGCCGAACGAATGTCAAAGCTGGTGGCTGTAGCCATGCGCCTCGAGCTTAAGGCCGGTATCAATAATTGTTCAATCATTAACGACAGCTATAGCTCCGACCTGAACTCCCTGGTCATCGCCCTTGATTTTATGAGCCAGCAAAATCAGCATCAGAATAAAACGGTGATCTTGTCAGATATCCTGCAAAGTTCATTGTCTGATGACGAGCTGTATGCCGAGATCGCCAATTTGCTGGTTTCAAAGGGTGTGAGCCGTATCATCGGCATAGGCCCTTCCATCTCGCGATACGAAAAACTCTTCCCTATCAACAAATCCTTCTATGAGAATACGGACGCCTTTCTGGAAAAAGTCCCGGGCTCCGCTTTTCATAATGAAACGATACTGATCAAGGGAGCGCGCATTTACGTCTTTGAACAGATAAGCCGGATGCTGCAGCAAAAATCGCATGAAACGGTGCTTGAAATCAACCTGAATGCTTTGGTTCACAACCTGAATTACTATCAGAACAAGTTGAAAAAGGGCACTAAGATCATGGCTATGGTGAAAGCGCTTTCATACGGCAGCGGTGGGTACGAAATTGCCAACGTGTTGCAGTACCATAATATTGATTACCTGGCTGTGGCCTATGTTGATGAGGGCATTGAATTACGTAAGGCCCGGATTACGACACCCATTATGGTTATGAATCCGGAGGAAGAAAGTTACGACCTGTTGAGTAAGTATAACCTTGAGCCGGAAATTTATAATTTCCGGACGCTCCGCCTCCTTATTGAATCTATAAATGCTTACGAAAACAAGGGAAATGAAAAATTGCCCATCCATATAAAAATTGACACCGGTATGCACCGGCTGGGCTTTTTACCGGAAGAAACCGATGAGTTGGTCCGCATGTTGAAACAAAACAGCGGCCTTATTGTTAAATCGGTTTTTACACATCTTGCAGCCAGCGAAAACAAAAACGAGGACGATTTTTCAAGACAGCAGATCAATGTGCTTACAGGTGTTTGTGACCGTCTGAAACAGGAACTTTCAGAACCGTTTCTGGTTCACGTGTTAAATTCAGCAGGGATTTCACGGTTTACGGATGCTCATTTTGATATGGTCCGGCTTGGGATCGGCCTGTATGGTATTTCGTTTTACGAAGAGGAACAACAGAACCTGCAAAACGTCAGCACCTTACGCACCATCATATCGCAGATTAAAAACATATCGAAATCAGATACCGTGGGCTACGGCAGAAAATGGACCGCCAAAAAAAATGCAAAAATCGCCATTGTTCCAATTGGGTACGCCGATGGACTGAACCGCAGGCTTGGCAACGGTAACGGCCATCTGATCGTAAATGGCTTTAAAGCGCCTATCATTGGTAATGTCTGCATGGATATGTGCACGCTGGATATCACCGACATCGAAGCTAAAGAAGGCGATACAGTTTATGTTTTTAACGATCCGGCCACCATCAAAGACCTGGCCTGTAAACTCGACACGATTCCCTACGAAATCCTGACTTCCGTGTCGGGCCGGGTAAAACGTATTTACTATTACGAGTGATTTTTTCGGGAAATTATACTGAAAAAGTAGCTGTTGAGGCTCATCCGCAAATGGGTGGGCGGCACATATAAGGATATCACATCTATAAAACACGTAATAAAAGCAATGGTAATCAATCAATTATCATTTTTTCTATTGTCCTTTTTGTCTTGAATCCCGACACTCCGTGTACGGGACAGGCCAAAAAGTACCAAAAAATTCAAGAAAATATATACCAAACCCTGTCTGCCGCCAGGCAGGCTTCGCACAGGCCACTCCCTGGCACCGACATATTTTCTTGCCAACGCATCCGCCAAATGGCGGATTTCTGCGAAACAATTCGGTTTTTTCGGGACATGTTAGCTGTTATTAGGTGCGCAGGCTTTTCCTGGCGTGCGGGCCAGCGATGGTGTGAATCATAAAACATTTGAAAATCTGCAAAGTCACCGCAGGTGTTTCCCGACCCGCTTAGCGGCGTCGGGACCACTTTGCTTAGATTTTCAATGTTTTATGAGAGCGGGCGGAAGCATTCGCCAGGAGGTCTTTTTTTGCTTACTTTTTTGGACCAGCAAAAAAGCAAGGAGAATCTTTAATTGCTTTAAAACCAATCGATATTTTACGTGTTATATGCTCTGCTCTACTTTGCTAAATATTGGAAATAGTAATTAATTCTTCAAACAACCTCACATATTCGTCTTTCCAGGCGTTAAACGAGTATTTTTCCTCCACCGTTTTGCGCCCGCAATCTCCGATTTTTTTTCTTAACTCCGGCGATTCAATAAGAAGAGATAATTTCTCAACCCACTCAGCATCGCTTCCTGCAAGAAAACCGTTTTCACCATCCGAAATAATTTCATTGTTCACACCTACCGGCGACATCACCGCCGGGATCCCGAGCGCCATGTACTGCAGGCCCTTGAAACCACATTTACCCCGTGCCCAGTCATCATCCGGAAGCGGCATAATGCCAATGTCAAGCTCGGACAAATCCTCAATTTCTTTTTCTTTGCTCCATTTACAGAAAGAAATGCCTGAGCCTTCGGCATGATTCACATTCGAAATTAGTTTGATCCTGATCTTCCCCGGATATTTTTCCTGTATCTTTTTCAAAAAGGGAACCGCCAGTTCAAAATGCTTTAATGTGGTGTTCGAACCGGTCCAGCCAATACATACCTGTTTGTCTGATTCCTTTTTATGAACGATCGTTTTTTCAGTATCGAGTGTGGTTGGGATTATTTTTACATTTCCGTTGTATTGTCCTGCATATTTTGCCAGATAGCTGTTGCCGACAAAAGCCATGTCTGAAATCTTTAAAATATCAGCTGTTTTGGAAGGCCTTTTTAGCCACCTGAGTTTTTTGTTGCCCTCTGAAACATCCATCAGCCATATGGCATCGTCAAAATCAAGGATTATTTTTGCGCCATTTTTTTTAAACTTTTTCTCAAAAAATGCACTGCCAAACATGACGGCTTCGCGGTAAATAAAAACAATATCATATTCCCGGGCTCTTTTAAGATCTTTAAACCTGTGGCGGATGCTTTTTAACAGTATCAGGAATTTGCGGAAATAAAATCCGTTGCTGTAAAAAAATTTATCGTCTTTTTCATTGAGAAGGAAAGAAAGATCACATAAAAAGCCTTTTTGTTCAAGGTAACCAACGTATTGTTCAAACCGGAAGCGTTGCCCGGGAGACCGGCCGGGCCGGTGAGCAACAACAAACAAGACTTTTTTCAAGACCGTTTATTTTTTGGAGAGTGTTCTCAGCAGTGAATCCATAATAAACATGCCATCGGTATTGGCCAGTTCGGTATCACAGGCCCTTTCGGGGTGCGGCATCATACCGAAAACATTCCTGTTGGTATTGCAAATACCGGCAATATTATCAATGGACCCGTTTATATTTGATTCTTCAGTAATGTTGCCTGCAGCATCACAATATTTAAAAAGTATCTGATCGTTATCGTACAGCTGTTTTATTGTTTTTTTATCTGCATAATACCGGCCTTCAGCGTGGGCTACAGGAATTTTCAATGCAATTTTAGGGTCAAGGTGTTTTACCGGGGCGGCTTTTTTTGATACCGGCTTGATAAAGACATTTTTACAGATAAACTTCTGGTTGTTATTATGCAGCAATGCCCCCGGAAGTAATTTTGCCTCGCAAAGGATCTGAAAACCATTACAGATACCCATCAGATAGCCGCCTTTGTTTGCATAATCAATTACCTTTTCCATGATAGGCGAAAACCGGGCAATGGCGCCCGAACGAAGATAATCGCCATAAGAAAAACCGCCGGGAAGAAAAATAAAATCACATTTCTGCAAGTTTTTATCCTTGTGCCACAGGGCTACAACATCTTGCTTCAAAATCTTTTTCAACACATATAACAGATCGTGGTCACAGTTGGATCCGGGAAATATTACAACGCCAAATTTCATTTTTTTTGCTTTAGATAAGCAAAGATATACCCTTTAATTAAATTTTGAAGAACTTATTGAAAAAAACTACCGCTTATCTTGTTGCAAAAGCATTTAACCCGTTTTTTCTGATATGGTTAAGTTCCTCACCATTAAACACTTTTGCCCTGTAAAGATTAAAAAATTCTTCACTCACGGATTGGTTGAACACCATAAGATCGTCGGTATTAACCGTAACCTTTATGCCGTGGTCATAAAGTTTGCGGATCGGATGTTTTTCGATGGATTCGGCCCGGCAAAGCATCACATTGCTCGTGGGGCAAACATTAAGAATGATATTATGATCGGCAAGCCATTTCATCACTTCTTCCGAACCTGAGGCGGCAATGCCATGCTGAACCTGATCCAGTTCCAGCAGTTCAACAGCTTTTCTGACCGATTCGGCGGTACCATACTCGCCTGCATGTGCCGTTAATACAAGCCCCCGGCTCTTTGCCTTGCGGTATAAAGGAATAAAATTTTTCACATCACCAAACAACTCGTCTCCATATAAATCTATTGACTGAAAATAACCAGTATCCAGAAGCGTTTCAGCTTCATAAAGCAATTGCCTGAACTCGTGTTTACGGTCGAGGCCCAGTTGGGGAACAAATAAAATTTCGGGGGCAACATTCCGGTGGGTGTTTTTTACTATTTCGGTGATACCTGCTCCGTAAGCATCAGTGATTTTATAAAAACGGCTGTCTATACTTATTTGCAGAACACGAACACCGTCATTTAAAGCCTGCTGAAAGGTGGCTTTTTTATTATTTTCAAAGAATCCCGGCATCTTAAGAATTTCATCAAAAGCCGTTTCAAGATATGCTTCAAAATCATAAAAGGAGGGCATGGTCTGTGGCGCTCTGGGAATTTTTTTTCCGCTCCATTTTTCTAAACCTTCTATGCGGCTTCCCAGTTCGGCATGGTTGTGAAGGTCGCTTTTGGGGATTGTTGCCATGAGGTTTAGGTCATTCGTCTCCAGCGCTTTTATAAAATCCTTATCCGTCATGTGTCAGTTTTGTACAAAATTAAAATAAAAAGCCACCCCGTTGGGGGTGGCTGATGCTTATTTTTACTTGAGTTATTACGCTTATTTTTTAGAGCTTTTCTAAAATGGTTACCAATGCAAGTATCGCCAGCATCCAGGCAGCAAAGATAATCCACAGAACGTATGATTTTGCTGTTTTCATGGTTGGGTTATTTTTAATTGTTTCCATTGGGTTCCTTTCTTTTTTTTGTGTTTAGTGTTAACGTAAAAGTAGCCTCCATAATTTGCTTAAATGTTTATCAATCAGTTAAAGGCGCATTTTAAAAAGTTAACGGCAGTTTTTTACGAGTTTCTTGTATTTAAGGACAAGAATTTGGCCCAAAAGGTTGTACAGCCTTGATATTCTTTAATTAAGGCCGGGGATTAATAGTGGCAGGTTCAATAAATTTGCCACTATGTATTAAAAAAAATGCCTTGAAAAACAAGGCATTTTTAAAAAACTAAACTTATTACAACTTAAATTTTCTGAAATTTATAGGTTTTTTGAACCTGGCCGGTGTTGATCCGGATAAAATAAATCCCATTCAATAAGTTGCTTACGTCTAAAGACTTACGGAAGTTCGCTGCAGGGTTTTCCAAAGACTGATTATAAACTCGCTGGCCTAGTACATCAAAAATTTCGATCTGCACAGAAATGGCATTCAACTTCGAAAAGTCAATATTCAGAAGGTTGTTGACAGGGTTGGGAGACACGAGCATTTGAGTGTTTTCCATCTCTTCTGTCCCGGTACAGCTGACAACCGTGGCTGTCACAGCGGTCCTGGTACTGATACAATCGTTTTCTTTTACCACCCAGTCGTAGAAATAGTAATAATACGGGTTAGATGCCGGAGCGCCTGCGCTACTTCTGGTTAGCGAAAATTTTCCGGGGGTGGTGATAGGATAGGTGATTCCTGCCTTGTTTCTATACCAACCGGGAGATAATGGACCAGCCAAACGTAATCCTGTGTCCACAGGAAGTGTGAAGTTTAACGTAACTGTATTAATTCCTGCTGACAGGTTTACCGTAGCAGAAGCCAGTGTTGTTCCGGCTGAGTTTTGAAGTGAAATCACCTTGCCTGTCTGAGCTGCATTAGCGTAAATCTTCACTGTTTGTAAAACAAGTGGAATATAAACATCAAAAACTTCGTAATGAACATAGGCATTTGAAAAATAACCTCCGCTTCCACTTGCAGAATCGGCTTTTGCCCCGTGCGTTGCCGCCCCGGTAACATTATCTTCAGCATAATAGGTTGTAGAACTTGATAAAACGGGGGTTGTGTATGGATTTCCAGTGTAGAGGGCCGTGGAACTTGCCAAAGAGTTATACCACTTGATCGTGCCGCTGCCGGTGGCCGACAATGTTGCAGTTGAAGGATTGCAAACTGTGGCTCCCGTTCCTACTGGTCCCGCCGGTTTGTTTATAATAATATAATTTGTTTTTGTCAGGGAGCCCGGCCCCACAGCATTTGTGGCCTGCAATGTTACCGTATAGGTTCCGTTTGCAGTATATTCATGCGTCGGGTTCTGCGCCGTGGATGTGCCACCATCGCCAAAAGTCCATAACCAGCTTGTCGGGGTGTCGGTCGACTGATCAGTAAAGGTAATGCTTCCGACACAACTGGTGGTAACATTGGCAACGAAATTAACCGTGGGAGCGGCGGCGCCGTTAGGGTTATACAAATCCAGAACGGTAAGGCCGGTTGATGAAGGATCCAACCAATTACTCAAACGGGTGGAACTGGTGCCGCCGCCGGTCCATGAAACATCAAAACGGCCATAACAATCATACATATTTGATGAAGAGGCTGTACAAGAAGATGGCCCGCCGTACAATTGTCCCACGATGCGTTTGTTTTGATCAAAGATCGGTGATCCTGATGAGCCCGGCTCTGTGCAGGCCGTTGTTGACCAAGGCGTTTTCCAACAGGAAGCGGAACTATAGGTGGTGGCTGTCATGGCGCTGCACGGAGAAATTTTCTTTATATCAGCATCCGGGTGATGAATGGCCATACCGGAAGTGGGCGCAACCCCTGTGCGGTCCCATCCGGCATAAATAACGTTATAGCTGGATGGTGGCGTGGAATTCATTTGTACAAGGCAAAAATCAGAGCCGGTATTTCTGGCTTTTAAAGTAGATCCGGAAATTGAATTATAGGAAGGTGATGAAGAGGGTTGTGTGCAGGTCGGAGCCTCCCAGTTAAACCAAAATACCCATGTTACCCAATCATTACTGGTTGAACAATGATTTGCAGTTAATACATAAGGGGTTCCATCATTTGCGGTATTGTTTACCAGGGCGCCAGTGCAAAAACCTGATCCACCAACCACCAGCATACAAACAGATTTTATCTGGTCTTCCCAACCTGTTCCGGTAGCACAGTGCACATTTACCTGACAGCTTCCGGCAGTGCCAAAATCTTTTAAATATTCTTTAATACCGCGGTAACCGTGAGTTACCCTCGAAATATTCAGTTCGCCTGAAAAGGCAGCATCAGCCGGTTCATAATATTCAACCGTTATAGCACTGCCTTTGACCAGCGTGGTGGCAAACACGCGGTCTGCCTGATTGTTGAAATCGGTAAAAGCCCCGATTACATCGCTATGGTCGTCGTTGTAAATAAATAATTTGGCGCCGGGAGGCAACAGGTAATTATCAAAAGTCAGATTGATCGAGGTGGCTCCCTGCGAAAAAATGCGAAGCCTCCACAATTTATCACCGTTAGGCAGCACTTCGTTGATCCCGCTGTTCGTTGGGTTCAGGATCACGTCGAGGTTTTGCCCAAAACGCCAGGGAACTTCTTTAATTTTATCCATCACGAGGTCTTCGGCCTGCAAGGCTGCCACATCAACAAAAGGCATAACGGCCGTCGGAACATTGGTTGTAAGGATTCCGGTATTTTCGGCGTTAAAACTCAGCGGTTTGCCGCCCTGACTGATCTGGGCGCTGCCAAGATTAACAAAAAACAGGACAAAGCCTGTTAAAAATAAAAAAGGGGAAATTTTTCTCATATGCGGTTTATGGTTAATTTCTACAAATTTATAATAAAATTTTTTTCTTTTATCACAATTTTATATTAAAATTTTTTCCATTTTTTTGGCTAAAGCATTTTTTATAGGTGTCAAATTAAATAAAGATTCCTCATCTCGCTTTGCTGTCTGTATTATAACGATTGCCATTAGTTTAAAAATTAGAAAAGCTTATATAACTTAATATTATGCTTTTGTTTCTGTTGTAAACATGAAATTTTTCTCTTACTTTTTTGCGTGTCCAAAAAAGTAAGCAAAAAATGACCTCCTGGCGAATGCTTCGGCCCGCCCTCAGAAAACATTGAAAATCTAAGCAAAGGCCGTATGTTTGCAAAAAAATAAGTTTCAGAAATAATTATTAGGTTTGAATTACCAAAACTAACCCAATAAAAAATCTGAAACTTATGAAAACACAAAGTAACAAATTAGATTTCACAGGTCAAAATATTTATGCTGGTTTTGACGTACATTTAAAAAGTTGGAATGTTACCATAATGACAGACCATTTAACGCATAAAACATTTTCTCAACCTCCAAGCCCGGAAGTACTCTTTCAGTATTTGCAAAAGAATTTTCCAAGTGGTAATTATTTTTCAGCTTATGAAGCAGGATTTTGTGGATACTGGATACATAATAAATTAAAAGAAATGGGAATAAATTCTATTGTTGTTAATCCGGCAGATGTTCCAACAACTGATAAAGAAAGGGACCAGAAAAACGACCCGGTTGATAGCAGGAAACTTGCCAGATCGTTACGAAATGGTGAATTGAAAGCCATACACGTACCAACCTTAAAAACACTTGAAGATAGGACCTTATTGCGTACCAGAGCCTTACTGGTAAAAGATATAACACGATATAAAAATCGGATCAAATCATTTTTATATTTTCATGGTATAGAAATGCCAGAGTCATTTTTAAAAAACAAATCTCATTGGTCAAAACGATTTATTGATTGGTTAGATAATGTTGAGATGTCTGAAAAAAGTGGAAAAGAATCATTAATCGTAATAGTTACAGTAGTAAAAGACCTGCGATCATTATTACTTGAAACTACAAGAAATATAAAAACATTATCCAAAACAGACGCTTATCGTAAGAATGTTGAACTATTGAAAAGCATTCCAGGAATAGGATTGATAACATCCATGATATTATTAACTGAGTTAGGGTATATCGAACGATTTAGCAATATCGATCAACTATGCAGATTTATTGGTTTTGTGCCGTCCATGCACCAATCAGGCGAAAATGACAAATCCAGGAAAATTACAAAGCGAGGACATAGCATATTGCGTAGTGCCATTATTGAAAGTTCATGGATGGCAACTCGGTCGGATCCGGCTTTAATGAAAAGCTATATTGATTACTGCAAACGAATGGAACCTAATGAAGCCATTATCAGAATAGCCAAGAAATTATTAAAAAGAATAAAATTTGTGCTAAAAAATCAAAAAAACTATGAATTTAGAATTGTTAAATAAAACGGTTTTCTATAATAACATCTATAAATGTGAGACTGTCAGGGACTACTTGCAGTTCTGAATAAAAATCAGAATCTGTTTTGCAAAGGTAGCAGCTCACTTTCTATATAAATTAAACGTGGCAATGCAGCTCATATCAAGGAGTCTGTTAATAGAAGGATGTTTTTATAGATTATCGTTCTTTGAAATAACCAAGAATTTGAAAAGAAAGTTTAAGTTTTTTAAGCTATAAAGGCAATGAATAATGCAAAAAACTCCCTCGAAAGGGAGCATTATTCAAAGCCATAAACCTTATTGCTGGTGAGTTGCTCTCCAGCAGAGCTCACTTCCTCTTCAGATTTATGGTGCAAATTTAAAAAAAATAATTACTCTGAAATTTGTTTAGCAACATAGAAGT
>Ga0116171_10000489_pt1 | contig 42211 bp, 33 predicted proteins | sample AD_JPNHW2_MetaG_FD_89798 | JGI IMG/M metagenome (GOLD analysis project Ga0116171, IMG submission 89798) | Active sludge microbial communities of municipal wastewater-treating anaerobic digesters from Japan - AD_JPNHW2_MetaG | ecosystem: Engineered > Bioreactor > Anaerobic > Digestate | place... | reverse complement strand
CGGGCGGCGGGCAGGAGGGCGGGCTGCGGGCAGGCACCGAGAATCTTCCGGGCCTGGCGGGAATGGTCGTGGCGCTTGAGCGGTCTTTGGCGATGCAGCCGCAAGAGACCGCCCGGCTGCGGGCATTGGCCTCCCGCCTGACTGATGCCGCGCGCGGGTTGGACGCCTCCTGCCGCGTCAACGGCGACCCGGCTGCGGGACTGCCGGGGCTGGTCTCGCTTTCGTTTGCAGGACTGGACGGTCACGCGCTCGCCGCGGATCTCGACCAGCAGGGCTTCGCGGTGGGCACGGGCTCGGCCTGTTCCGAATCGAAGCCCGAGCCTTCGCGGGCGCTTCTGGCGATGGGGCTGACGGCGGCCGAGGCTTTGGGAACCGTGCGCGTGTCCATGGGACGGCTGACGCGTGAAGCGGACGTGGACGCGCTGGTTGCGGCGCTGGCGGGCGCGGTCCGGCGGCAGCGTCTGGCCTAGGTTTGGCGAGGGCGAGCGGCTCAAATGGATGGAGGGAGACGAAAAATGGATGGCGATTCGGTCTATGCGGAGCCTGGCGTGCGGTTGAACGAACCGACGGCGGAAGCGGTGGGCGACGCGTTCGCGGCGCTGCCGCGGCGGGGGAGCCTCGCGTGCGTCTGCCGCTGGGAGCGGCGGCTGGAGGTGCTGGCGGAGCTGGAGGCAGGCGGGGCTTTCGCCATCCGACTCGAGCCGTGCGATGGCTTCGCCGCGGCGCGCATCACCGCGCTCAAAGGCAAGTCCGGGCCGTGCTACGACACGGGCCGGCGCGCGGCGTACCGCGGGGCCGCGGCGGCGGTGCTGGACGACGACCGGCATCTGATCGTCGGCGAGATCCGCGTCTGTGAGAAGACCGGCGGCATCTACGCGCTGGCGCCTTACCGCGGCGCGATCGCCGTGACGGCGGCCGATCCGGCGCTGCTGGCGCGGCTGGAGGCGGATCCGGTGCCGTTCGACTGCAACACGTTTGATGCCGACAGCCAGCGCTTGGCGCAGGGGCTGGAAAGGGTCAACGCGCTGCATTCGGCGAGTTCCGCAGCGGTGGTTTATCTCGGGCCGTTCCGGGCGCTGGTGCTGCCGGACGGCACGGTGGTGCGGCGCGGCCTGGCGTCGCTTGTGCCGGAGGCGGAGGCCGCGCGGAACGGGCTGCTGCGGCTGCCTCCGGAACGCGCGGGGGAGGCGCGGCCCTGCGAATGTTACGCGGCGGCCTGCCGCGCGCGCGGCGCGGCGTTCATTTTGGAGCCGCTGACAGCGGTCGGCGGACCGGGTGAGAACGTGTCGCCTGTCCAGGACGATGGCGGGTGGTATCCTGCGGCCGCGCGGCTCGACGCCCGCGCACTCGCCGCGCTGCGTGCCGCGCCCCGCGATTTTAAGCGAAGGCTTCTGCAACTCATCGAGGCGTGCGAGCCGTACCTCGTGCTGACGGGCAGCGATCCGGACGTGGCGGGCGGGTGCTGTCCGAGCACGCAGGTCGGGGTGGCCAACCGTTTGGTCGCGGCGCGCGCGCTGCAGGCCTATGCGCCGCCCGCGCCGCCGGACGCCTGCACGGCGACCTTCTACGCGTTCCACGGGGAGATCGGCGCGCGCGGGGACGGATCATCGTCCGAGTTCTGCCTGTGCGAGCCGGTGCGGGCGCAGGCCGCGGCGGCGCTGCGAGATGAGCGGGGGGAGGGGCTGAAGCGCGTGCTCCGCGTGGGGCTGCTCGCGGTGCTGGGGGCCTCGCTGGGGCTCTCCGCCTGGCGGGCGCTGGAGCCCGAGGCGTTTCAGCGGGGGACGCGGCTGTGCGCGGCGTGCGAGGCTGCGGCAAAGGCGTCGCACCGGATGGCGGAGAAGGAAGGGTCAGGCGTCGCGAAGGCGGTTGCGCTCGGCGCGGTGGCGGCGGTGCAGCCCTGCGCGCTGGCGCTCTTCGCGGGGGCGCTGGCGGCGGCCTGGAAAGGCGGAGCGGGTGAGGGGACGAATGCCGTGCGGGGCGGCGCGGTGGCGGCGGGCGCGGCGCTTTCCAACGCGGCGCTGGCCGTCGCGCTGGCGTGGGGCTTCGCCCGCGTGTCCGGCGGCCTCGCCGAACGCTTGCAGGCGGTACGGGGCCCGCTCATGGTTCTGGCCGGGCTGCCGCTGACGGGTCTGTTCCGGATGCCGGCGCGCCGGTCGGTCGGCGCGGCCCGGTTCGGCGGGCTGTGCGGGCTGTTTCTGCTCGGCGCGGCGGCCGGGGTGCTGTGGTGCCCGGCCGGTGCCGGCCTTTTCGCGGGCGCCTTGCTGCCGGCGGCACTGCGGGACGGCACCGCGGCGCGCGACGCGCTGTGCTACGGCGCCGGGTACGCGTTGCCGCTTTTCGTTGTCTGCGCCGTCTGGGCCGCGGGGATGCGTCTGGAGCGCCTGCGTTCTTTCGGACGGTGTGTCAGCGCCGCGGCGGGTTTCGGGCTCGTCACCGCCGGCACCGTGTCGGCGCTGGCGGGCTTTTGATGGCGCGGTTCGGCTCCGGAGACAGATCCCCCCTTGCGCGTCATCTCGGCCGGCCCAGCTTTGGCGGCGTTTGCCGTGGGCAGTGAGTTTCTGTTGCCGTTATCCTTTACAAGCAGAAAAGGTTGTTATAATCTACATAAGGAATAGACGTAGTAGAGTTATGGCGGGAAGGGTTCTCGTATGCTAGTTGCGTTAAGTAATAACGATTTTAAAAGGAACAGGTTATGAAGGCCATCGGATTGCTCTCGGGCGGGCTGGACTCGACGCTCGCGGTGCAGCTGATCTCCGAGATGGGAATCGAAGTGATTGCGGTCAAATTCACGTCGCCTTTCTGCCAATGTGATTCCGGCGGGTGTTGCCATGCTGCTGAGGTGGCGCGGCAGATGGGGCTTGCACTGAAGACGTTCGCTAAAGGAGACGACTACCTTGAGGTCGTTCGCCATCCGAAACACGGGTACGGCGTGGCCATGAATCCGTGCATCGACTGCCGGATTTACATGTTCAAAAAGGCCAAGGCCTACATGGAGGAGGTCGGCGCTTCGTTTCTGGTCACAGGTGAGGTTCTCGACCAGCGGCCCATGAGCCAGTACCGACGGGCGATGAAGGTTATCGAGGCGGAGGCGGGGGTGGATGGCAAGATCGTCAGGCCGCTTTCGGCGCAGCATCTGGAACCGAGCGAGGCGGAACGCCGCGGCTGGGTCGACCGGTCCAAACTGCTGGACTTCCATGGCCGCGGCCGCAGACCGCAACTCGCGCTGGCAGAGGCCTATGGGATTAAGGGGTTCGCTTGTCCGGCGGGGGGGTGCCTGCTGACCGACAAGAATTTCGCGGCGAAGCTGCGGGACCTTTTCAAACACCGCGAGCGGGTGACGATGGGCGACATCGGCCTGCTGAAGATCGGGCGGCACTTCCGGGCGGGCGGGTGCAAGATCGTCTGCGCGCGCGACGAGCCGGAGTGCGAGGCGTTGCGCCGTCGCGCGGGGACAAATGACTGGCTGTTCGAAGCCGCCGACTGCATGGGGCCGACCGTCCTGCTGGACGGCTTGGACGAGGAGCCTGCGGTCCGGCTGGCGGAGGACGTGGCCGCGGCATATGCGGACGGGGATGGCCCGGTTGTTGTCGTCAGAGGTTGGACAGGCGGCGCCGAACGGCAGGTTCGCGTCGCGCGGAAGGGACGCGAAATCCTGCGGCCTTTTCGCATCTGGTGCGGAGACGCGCCATGAAAGTGACAACCAGGGGCAGGTACGGGTTGCGGCTTCTGCTGGAAGTGGCGCTTCACCAACATATCCGACCGGTGACGCTGGCCGATGTGGCTTTGAGGCAAGGAATCTCACAGCCTTATTTGTGGCATGTCGTCAACCCGTTGAAGGCGGCCGGCATCCTGCTCGCGAAGCGGGGGGCGCATGGCGGCTACGTCCTGGGGCGCAATCCGTCTGACATCACCATCCGGGAGATTTTGGACGTGCTGGAAGGCGATGTCTCGTTTGTCGCGAGTCAGCAGATCCAAGACGAGGTTCAGAACCGAGTCTTCAGGACGGCCCATCAGGCATGGATTGAGCTCGAGAAACAAATCGCCGAAATCCTCTGCGGGGTTACCCTCGAAGATCTGCTGATGCGGTATCGGGAAGGCGAGGACACCGACAGCCTGACGTACAGCATTTGAGTGGGGCGGGAACGAAAAAACCTGCGGCGGGCGGAGCGGATCCGCCTGTCGCAGGCTTCGGTTTTCTTTTGGGGCCAGAGGCTCAGCGCGTTCTGGCTTGCTTGCGCTTGCGGGTCAGGTGGGCGGCTTCGCGCAGCGCCTCGGTGCGGTTGGTCTGCTCCCACGGGAACTGGGTGCGGCCGAAGTGGCCGTAGGAGGCGGTCTCGCGGTAGCTCCAGCCCTTCGGTTGCGTGAGGGCGAGGTCGCGGATCAGCGCGGCGGGACGGAAGTCAAAGATTTCGCCGGAGAGCAGAATCTCCGAGAGGCGTTCCTCGCTGACTTTCGCCGTGCCGTACGTCGCCACGTTGATGGAGACCGGCTTGGCCACGCCGATGGCGTAGGCGACTTGGATCTCGCACTTTTCGGCGAGGCCGGCGGCGACGATGTTCTTCGCGGCGTAGCGGGCGTAGTAGGCGGCCGAGCGGTCGACCTTGGAGGGGTCCTTGCCCGAGAAGGCCCCGCCGCCGTGCGAACCGATGCCGCCGTAGGTGTCGACGATAATCTTGCGGCCGGTGACGCCGGAATCGCCCTGCGGGCCGCCGATGACGAAGCGGCCCGTGGGGTTGATGTGCCAGGCGGTCTTGTTGGTCAGCAGGCCCGTCGGTCGCAGCACGTCGACGGCCACGGCTTTGAGGTCGCGCTGGATGCGTTTGAGCGGCACGTCGCCGGTCTGGTGGGAGATCACGACCGTTGTGATGGCGACCGGCTTGCCGCCGTCATGGAGCACGGAGACTTGGGCTTTGGCGTCGGGCTCGAGGTAGGCGATCTCGCCCGACTTGCGCAGCGCGGCGAAACGCTCGAGCAGGCGGTGTGAGAGCACGATGGGCGCGGGCATATATTCGGGCGTGTCGTTCGCGGCGTAACCGAACATCATGCCTTGGTCGCCTGCTCCCTGGTCCTCGGGCCGTTCGCGCGAGACACCTTGGTTGATGTCGGGCGACTGGGCGTGCAGGCCGCACACGTAGTTGAAGGTGTCGAACGAATAGCCGAGGTGCGGCTTGACGTAGCCGATGTCTTTGACCACGGAACGGGCGATCTTCTCCGGGTTCACAGCGTCCCAGCCCGTGCTGGTAATCTCTCCGGCATTGACCGTCAGGTTGGAGGTCACGAGCGTCTCGCAGGCCACGTGCGCCTGGGGGTCGCGTGCGAGGCAAGCGTCCAGGATGGCATCGGAGATCTGGTCGCACACTTTGTCGGGGTGCCCCTCGGAGACGGATTCCGAAGTGTACACGTGGCGGTTCGTCAGTTTGCTCATGAGGCGTCTGTCCTTCTTGTTTTGTGGGCGTGTTTTTGTGTGTGTCAGCGAGAGATCGGGCGTGACAGCTGGGCGATGACGTCGAAGCGCGTGACCACGCCGTGCGGCTGGCGGTCGCGCGTGACGACGATGGCCGGCGCGCCGGCGAAGAGCAGCCGGTAGGCCTCCGACAGGTCGGCGGCCTCGTCAAGAGAGGGCAGCGGAGCCCCCATCACTGCGCGGATCTCCTGCACGTCCGGCTGGATGCCGTCGTGCAGCGTCTTCATGACGGACGACTCGTTGAGGCTGCCGACGACCGCATGGTTTTCGATCACCGGGATCTGCGAGATCTGGTGGGCTGCGATCAGGGCGATCGCATGGCTCAGCTTGTCGTGCGGGCTGACGGAAATCAGGGAGGGCAGGACGCCCTTCTTGGCGAGGAGCGAACCGATCGGCACATCGGGCGAGCGCGCGTCTTCCCAGTAGCCGTTTTCGCGCATCCACGCGTCGGAGTACATTTTGCTGAGGTAGTTGCGGCCGGTGTCGGGCAGCAGGACCACGATGCGCTTGGGCTCGGTCAGGCGCCGCGCATAGGCCAGCGCTGCGGCGAGCGCGGTGCCGGAGGAGCCGCCCGCCAGGATGCCCTCCTCCCGGGCGAGGCGGCGGGCGGTGTTGAACGAGTCTTTGTCGCTGACGCGGACCATCTCGTCCACGACCTGCCGGTTGAAGGTCTTGGGGATGAAGTCCTCGCCGATGCCCTCGACTTTGTAAGCGCGGGGCGTGTCACCGGAAAGGATCGAGCCTTCGGGGTCGGCGCCGACCACGGTGATGGCGGGGTCCAGTTCCTTCAGAAATTTGCCGATGCCGGAGATGGTGCCGCCGGTGCCCATGCCCGCCACGAACACATCGAACTCGCCCTGCGTGTCGCTCCAGATCTCGGGGCCGGTGGAGAGATAGTGGGCGAGCGGGTTGTCGGGGTTGTCGAACTGGGCGGGACGGAAGGCTCCCGGGATCTCTCGGGCGAGCCGCGCGGCCACGCCGTTGTAGCTTTCGGGAGAGTCCGGCGCGACGCTGGTCGGCGTGATGACGACTTCGGCGCCGTACGCTCGCAGCAGGCCGATCTTCTCGCCGCTCATCTTGTCGGGCAGCACGACGATGAGCTTGTACCCTTTCACGGCGGCGGCCTGCGCGAGGCCCGCGCCGGTGTTGCCGGCCGTGGCTTCGACGATGGTGCCGCCGGGCTTCAGCAGGCCGGCGCGCTCGGCGGCCTCGAGCATGTAGCGGGCGGGGCGGTCTTTGACGCTGCCGCCGGGGTTGAGGGCTTCGACCTTGACGTCGATGGTCGAGGCGAGCCCGGCCGTGAGCTTATGGAGACGGACGAGCGGCGTGTGGCCGATGGCGTCCAGAATGGTGTTGTAGCGTGGCATAAAGCCTCCTTTGGAGAAGTGAGCAGTTCTTTTGCAAGAGTAAAAGACGATGACGATTTACGAGGCATGCCGAACCCACCGGTTGAGCAAATGGCTGACGGTCACGTGGAGGACGTCCCGCACCCGACGGTAGTGGGCGAGCGAAGGGGGTGCCCCGATGACACGGGGAACGGGCGATTCGCACGGCAGGTTGACGACAGGCCAAGGAAGACCTAGCCGACGGAGATGGTCGGCTGCCCGTTCGCTGAGGGTCACCACACAATCGAACGACAGGTTCGGCAGCACGCCGAGGCTCTTCGACCTTTGTTTTGAAATGTCGATGCCCACCTCCGACATGACGGCAATAGCTACAGAATCGATGCCGTGGGCTTCAACTCCTGCGGATAACACGTCGATCTGGTCGCCGCCTAAGGTGCGAGCCCAACCCTCTGCCATCTGACTGCGGCAGGAATTACCACTGCAGACAAACAGAATGCGTTTTTTAAAGGGGGTATTTTTCATCAGATGCCTCCTCCGCCGTCAAAAACTTCGGTTAGCGCCTGGAGCACGGCGTCCACTTTTCTTTCATCAGGGTCTTCAACCTCGATCGCAAGCGCGGTCCCTTCTGCGGCGCCGAGCGTCAGGAGTTGGAAGACCGAGCAAGCGTCCACCTTAGGGCAGCCCTCGCACAGGATATTCACGGGAACGCCAGACTTTCTCGCGATGTTGGAAATCTGAGAGGCGACGCGCAAGTGCAGGCCGTGTTCGCATTTGACAACGACGTTTTGTGTTTTCATGTGTGGGTGCTCCTTATTGTCCAACCGCCTTAAGCCTATTCGCGTTTCTTCATTCCAATGCCTGTTCGAGGTCGTGCTCCAGATCCTCCACGTGTTCCAGCCCGACCGAGAGCCGGAGCAGGTTGTCGCGGATGCCGCGCTGTGCGCGACCTTCCGGCCCCAGGGCCGCGTGAGTCATCTGCGGCGGGTAACAGACCAGCGACTCCACGCCGCCGAGGCTCTCGCCGAGCGTGAACAACGTTGTTTTTGCGACAAACCGTTCCACGGCCGGAAAGCCGCCTTTCAACTCGAAACTGATCATGCCGCCGAATCCGGACATCTGTTTTGCGGCGAGCGTGTGCTGGGGATGGCTTGTGAGACCGGGGTAGTAAACGCGTTCGACCGCCGGATGTTTTTCAAGCCGGTTTGCCAGTTTGAGCGCATTGCGCTCGTGCTCGCGCAGCCGTACCGATAGCGTTTTTAGCCCGCGCAAGATGAGCCACGCGTCCCACGGTCCCGGTACGGCGCCTGCCGCATTTTGATAGAACTTGATGCGCTCCCAAGCGTCTTGATCGCTGGTAATGACCGCTCCGCCAATGACGTCGCTGTGTCCACCCAAGTATTTGGTCGTGCTGTGCACCACGATGTCGGCGCCGAGTTCCAACGGGCGTTGAAAATAAGGACTGACAAAGGTATTGTCGACCACGAGCCACGCGCCCGCTTTCCGCGCGACCTCTGCGACCTCCGGAATATCAACGATTTTCAACAGCGGATTCGTCGGTGTTTCAACCCAGATCAGGCGCGTCTCTGCACAGACTGCGGCGGCAAAGGCAGTCGGGTCGGTTGAATCCGCGTAGGATATGCGAAGACCCCACGGCCGGTAGATCTTATCGAGCAAACGGTAGGTGCCGCCGTAAAGGTCGTCGCCGGCGACCACATGGTCGCCGGGTTTGAGCAGGTTCAGCACCGCCGTAGAAGCGGCCACGCCCGAGGCGAAAGCGAGTCCGTGCTTCCCGCCTTCAAGCGAGGCCAAGGCCTCTTCGAGAGCCTGACGGGTGGGGTTTCCTGTACGCGAATACTCGAAGCCCTCCCGCGGCCACCCGATGGCGTTCTGCTGGTAGGTGGAGGTTTGATAAACGGGGACGGTTACTGCGCCCGTCCGCGGATCGGGGGCCTGACCATCATGAATGGCTCGTGTTTCGAAACGCATGGTGACGTTGTCCTTGTGTGGGTTAGTTGTCTCTGCCGACCAGAAGATCCAGAATCGTTCTCGGGCCCGCCTTGGCTGCCAGTTTTCTTTTTGCGTGTTTTCTACTCATGTGATTGTTTCCCTTTTCTTGTTTCTTTGAGCAAAAAAAAACCACAACCTCAGGCCGGTTGTGGGTTCTTCTTTTCAGCGGCGATACGACGCATCATGTGAAAGGAGGGAACCCGCGGCCCGGACTAGCTGGAGCATGACAACACATCATGCTCATGGGATCCGATGCGGTGCGTTCCGTTTGTGTAGGCCAACTGTGTTTCCGATTTTCCAAGGAAAAATTCCAATCATCAGATGCAACTCTGTTAAGTCTATCGATAAACAAGAGTATTGCATAGGCGGGCCGACTTGTAAAGTGGCATTTCACTTTTTTTTAGCGACAGCCTGTGGTCGCCGTTGACACGGAGCGCCGCGATGGAGTAACGTAAAAACAACGGCCGGGGTGTTCTTCCGCAAGGAAGAGCTGAGATCACACCCGTATAACCTGATCCGGATCATGCCGGCGAAGGGAGTCTTAAGAGGGGAACGCACCCGTCCGTGGGTGCGTTCCCTTTTTGTTTTCCCGGGCGCCGGCTGGAGGAGAATGAAGATGAAACTGATGCTGAATGGCGAACCCGTGGAAACAGCGGTGACCTTCGTGGCGGAGCTGGTGCGGGAGCAAGCCGGTGCGGCGGGGCGCGTGGCGGTCGTCGTCAACGACCGCGTCGTGCCGGCGGCCGATCATGCCGCCACCCGTCTGAGCGAGGGCGACCGCGTCGAACTCCTGACGTTCGCGGGCGGCGGCTGAGGCCGGAGGGGCTTTCGCGTTTTTTGTATGGCTGATCAATGACGACACTCACCCTGAATTTTTCGGAGTTATGATGATGGAGCACGATTCTTTTCTGTTGGGCGACCAAACTTTCTCCTCTCGCCTGTTGCTGGGCACCGGCAAGTTTTCCGACGTCGGTGTCATGACGCGCGCCATCGCCGCGTCAGGCGCTCAAATTGTGACCGCCGCGCTGCGGCGTTTCGACCGCGACCGCCCGCACGACAACCTGCTGGGGCCGCTGCTCGCCATGCCGGGCGTGACGCTGATGCCCAACACCTCCGGCGCGCGCACGGCGGAGGAGGCCATCCAGGCGGCGCGCATCGCACGCGAGCTGTGCGGCAGCCGTTTCATCAAGGTGGAGATCCACCCCAACCCCCGCCACCTCATGCCGGACCCGATCGAAACCTTCAACGCGGCACGCGTACTGGCGGCGGAAGGCTGGATCGTGATGCCGTATATCCCGGCCGATCCCGTATTGGCCAAGCGGCTGGAAGAGGTCGGCTGCGCGTCGGTCATGCCGCTGGGGTCTGCGATCGGCAGCGGGCAGGGCTTGAGCACGGCGGGGCTGCTGCAGATCATCATCCGCGAGGCCCGCATCCCCGTCATCGTCGATGCCGGCCTGCGTTCGCCGTCCCAGGCGGCCGCGGCGCTGGAAATGGGCTGCGCCGCCGTGCTCGTCAACACCGCGGTCGCGGCGGCCGGCGACCCGGCCGCCATGGCCGCGGCATTCGCCCAGGCCGCGGCGGCCGGGCGTCAGGCGCGGCGGGCCGGGTTGATGGCCGCCGCCGAAGAGGCGCAGGCCAGCAGCCCGCTGACGGCGTTCCTGCAGTGAGAGGAGGATGGCATGAAGATGAACAACACGACACACGAACCCCCCGCGCAACTGCCCGAGGCGCTCGATCCCCGTCCCTGGCTGGACACGCCCCCGCCCGACGCGCGCGCCGTGGCGGCGGCGCTCGCCGCCGAGGCGCCGGACGAGGCGACGTTCCTCACGCTTTTGCGCGCCGATCCCGCCGTCTACCTTGAGCCGATGGCGCGGCGCGCCCGGGCGCTGACGCGCCGGTATTTCGGCCGCACGATCCAGCTCTATGCCCCGCTCTACCTCTCGAACTACTGCTCCGGCGGCTGCGCGTACTGCGGGTTTGCCGCCGACCGGCACCAGGCGCGCCACCGGCTCGAGCGGCCGGAGATCGGGCAGGAGCTGGCGGCGCTGAAGCGGCTGGGCTTTGAGCAGGTGCTGCTGCTGACGGGCGAACGCACGCCGCATGCGGACTTCGGCTACCTGTGCGACGGCGTGCGCGCCGCCGCCGCCGTTTTCCACGAGGTCACGGCCGAGGCCTTCCCCATGACGACGGAAGAGTACCACGGGCTCGCGGAGGCCGGCTGCACGGGGGTGACGCTCTACCAGGAGACGTATGATCCTGAGGCCTATCCGCGCTTTCACCGCTGGGGGCCGAAGCGGGATTTTGCCGGCCGGCTGGACGCGCCAGAGCGGGCTTTGGCGGCCGGCATCCCCAGCGTGGGCTTGGGCGCACTGCTCGGCTTGTCTGATCCTCTGTTCGACACGCTGGCGCTTTTTCGCCACGTGCGCGACCTGCAGCGCCGGTTCTGGCGCGCGGCGTTTTCCGTCTCGTTCCCCCGGCTGCGGCCGGAGGCCGGCGGGTTCCAGGCGCCGAAACCTGTTTCCGACCGGCAGCTGGCGCAGATCATCTTCGCCTTCCGCATCTGCCTGCCCGAGACGACGCTGGTGCTTTCCACGCGCGAGGCGCCGGCTTTCCGCGACGGCCTGGCGGGGGTCGGCATCAACCGCATGAGCGCCGGCAGCCGGACGACCGTCGGCGGCTACAGCGAGCCGGCCGCAGATGACGGCCAGTTCGTCGTGTCGGATGCCCGGGACGTGGCCGCCTTCTGCGCCATGCTGCGCGCGCGGGGCCTTGATCCGGTTTTCAAGAACTGGGACGCCGCCTTCCGCGATGTGCTCGTGCCGGAAACCCGGAGGTGCTGCGTATGAGCCTCACGCCGGCACAGGCGGCGCGTTACGCGCGGCATTTAACCCTGCCGCAGATCGGCGCGGCAGGGCAGGCGCGTCTGTCCGCCGGCCGCGTGCTGGTGGTCGGTGCGGGCGGCCTCGGGTCGCCCGCCGCCTTCTATCTCGCCGCGGCCGGCGTGGGACGGATCGGCATCATGGACGGCGACGTGGTGGAGCCGAGCAACCTGCAGCGCCAGCTTCTTCACCGCACGGCCGACCTCGGACGGCTCAAGGTGGACTCCGCGGCCGAGCGCCTCCGCGCGCTCAACCCGGAGATCGATGTGTGTCCCGCGCCCGAGCTTCTGACCGGCCAGAACGGGCCGCGCGTGCTCGCGGACTATGACGTCGTCATCGACGCGACCGACAACTTTGCGGCTAAATTCCTGATCGCCGACCTCTGCCAGGCGGCCGGCAAGCCTTACGTCCATGGCGGCATCGCGCAGTTTTACGGTCAGGCGCTGACGGTCCGGCCCGGACGTAGCGCCTGTTACCGCTGCGTCTTTGAGGCGCCACCGCTGCCGGAGGCCGGGCCCCCGAGCGGTCCGCTCGGCGCGGTGCCGGGCGTGATCGGTTCCGTCCAGGCCACCGAGGCGATCAAACTTCTGCTCGGGGTCGCGGATAACGAATTGCTGATCAACCGGCTTTTCGTTTACGACGCCTGGCGCATGACGGCGCGTTGCGTGCGGGTCGCGCGCCGGCCCGGGTGCCTGACGTGCGGTCAATCGGCGGCACCGTGATCCGCATGGGCGGCTTGCGACGGGCGCTTGCGGCTGGGAGATCAGGCGCATCGCCCCCTTTTCTTCTGACCGTGCGCGCCCGGCCACAAGAGGGTTACAGAAAGTCCATGCTTCGCGCTTCGCCGCGCTCTTCTGGGACCTGACTCCCGGGAAAGAGACCGTCGTCTCGTGGAAGTAACTGGCGGACCGCGCGGTCGTGACGTATCAAGGCATTGAAGACATCGACATCGGTGCCGAGAACCATTTTCAAACTTTGTGGCCAGCGGCACTGGACACGGGGGGGGCGTCGCGTGGATCGGACACACCAACGTCACGCACGATAACGTGGACGCCGCCTGGGTCGGCGTTCAGCCGTGAGTGCCCCGTGAATCCGGTTCGGACCCCGCGCTCTCGATCCAGCCGCCGCCCAGAACCTCGTCGCCGTCGTAAAGGACGGCCATCTGGCCGGGTGTCACCGCGAACTGCGGGGATTCGAACCGAATGTCGAGGCTTCCGCCCGGCAATGTCTCGAAGCGGGCGGCGACGCCCGCGTGCCGGTAGCGCAGACGGACGGCGACGCCCGTATCGGCGTTCGGCGGGTGGCCCGCAATCCATCGCATATCGGTCACGCGGCACCGGTCCGTGAAAACGCCCTCGCGGTCGGCGACGACGAGGGTGTTCGTCTCGGCGCGGATCTCTTTCACGTAGACTTTCCGTCCGACCGCGATGCCCAGTCCGTCGCGCTGTCCGACCGTGTAGCGGATGATGCCGCGGTGCTGTCCCAGAACGTTGCCGGCCGCGTCCACGATGGGGCCCGGCTGCGTTCCCGTGCCGCCGAACAACACCGAAATGTCCTCGCCCTCAAAGAAATCCTGGCTCTCCCGCTTTTCGGCCAGCCGCCCCAAGCCAGCACGCAGGGCCAACTCGCGGACCTCACGTTTGGTTTTGTCGCCCAACGGGAACATGCTCTCGGCCAGTTGGGATTGGGTCAGCCGGGCGAGAAAATAGGACTGGTCTTTGGTGGCGTCCACCCCGCGCAGCAGCCGGGCCCTGCCCGACGCCTGATCGCGGACGATTCGCGCGTAGTGGCCGGTGGCGAAACGGCCGAAGCGGAGCCCCTGTTCGCGGGCGCGCGAAAGCAGGAAGCCGAACTTCATTTTGGGGTTGCACAGGGCGCAGGGGTTGGGGGTGAGCCCCGCCAGATGCTGGCGCCGGAATTCGTCTAACACCCCGTGTTCATAGTCTTCCACGAGTGAAATCGTGTGGTGCGCGATGCCGAGGTGTGCCGCCGTCTCTTTGGCCGAAGCAATGTCTTCTGCCTCGCCCGGTCCGTAACAGGCGCTCTGTTTTGCGGCCGTGAACGGCAGCTTGGGGTCCCAGATGCTCATGGTCAGCCCGATGACGTCATGTCCCTGTTCCTTGAGCAGCCAGGCCGTGACGGCAGAGTCGATGCCTCCGCTCATGCCCACCGCGACGGCCATTTTTCCCGGTTTATCCGTGTGTTCGATGCTCATAGCGTCCTTTAAAGTTCATAAAGTCTAGCGAATTGATATATGTTCTCAAATGAGGACGAAAGTGTAAAGAGGGGAATGATTTGCCGACGATTTCTGGTTTTTTGGGGGGGTGAAACGAGCGTCACCAAAAATTTTTTCAATTTTCCTGTTGCACCGGACACGGTCTCTTTGTTACATTCACCACCATGTCGAGCGACATAGTAGAGTAAAACGAAAAAACAAAGGAACTGAGACCTGAACAAACAGACAGACACGGTGAAGAAACTGATTATTACGGCGGGACTGCTCGCCGTGGCAGCTGAGGCGGGCGTCCCGCTGAACGGTTTGCAGGGCAACGGCGGCATCGCCTTCAACCCCTTGGCGTATACGGCCGGCTCCTATGCCGAAGGCGAGAAGGGCGGCTTGGGCGAATGGGTGAGCAAGCCGCAGGTCGGCGCGTGGTACGTCAACTTGGACGACGCGGATATCAACTGGTATGCCGCCAGTGCGGCGTTCTCGATCGCCAAGCGCCTTGAATTGTCGTACGGTTACGGCCTGATCGACAATGCGGGCACGGCGATCAATACGCATAACCTGGGCGCGAAGGTCAAGCTGTTGGACGAGAACTTCGGCGACACCGTCTGGGTGCCGGCCGTGGCGGTGGGCGGCCTCTGGAAGTATACGGACGCGGAAGTCGCCGATGCGCTGGGATTGGACAACAACGGGTTCGACGCCTATCTGGTCGCTACCAAGCTGATCACCCAGACGCCTCTTCCGGTGCTGCTCTCGGCCGGCGTTCTGGAGTCTGACGAGGTGGTGAACGGCGTTCTCGGCCACGGCGACTACGATACCGTCCTCTTCGGCAACGTCGACGTCCTGCCCGCCAAGAACGTCGCGGTGGGCGTCGAGTACAAACAAGGGGTGAATGCCGGCGACGGGATCCAGAATTCGGATTACTGGAACGGCCATGTGGCGTGGTTCGTGACGGATAAGTTGACGCTGGTGGCAGCCTATGCCGATACGGGCGACGAGACGAAAGGTTTTTCCGACCTCGGCGTCGGAGGCGGACTCGTGCTGAGCGCCCAGTACGCATTCTAATAGGTGAATTAACTGAAAAGACGTTGACGGCGCGAGGCAAATCGTCTAATGATGATGTCAACCAAGCCTCTTGCTAGTGTTTTTAAGCTGGTTCCCGCCGTCAATGGATTCCAAAAAAAAGAAGGAGACGAGACATGAGCGATACAATCCAAGGACTTTCTACCCTGGCCCTGCATGCGGGGCAGGTGCCCGACCCGACGACCGGGGCGCGGGCGGTGCCGCTGTACCAGACGGCGGCGTACGTGTTCAAGAGTTCGGAGCATGCGGCGAATCTTTTCGCGCTGAAAGAATTCGGCAACATCTACGGGCGGCTGATGAACCCGACGACGGACGTGTTCGAGAAGCGGGTGACGGCGATCGAGGGCGGCACGGGCGCGCTGGCGACCGCCTCGGGTCAGGCGGCGATCACCTATGCGCTTCTGGCCATCACGCGGCTCGGAGATGAGATCGTGGCCGCCGATAACCTGTACGGGGGAACCTACCAGCTCTTCCACCACACGTTGCCTAAGCTGGGGCGCAGGGCGGTCTTTGTGAACTCCCGCGATCCCGAGGCGTTTCGCAGGGCGATCACGCCCCAGACGCGCGCGGTCTACGTGGAGACGATCGGAAATCCCAAATTGGACGTGCCGGACTTTGATGCGATCGCCAAGATCGCGCACGAGGCGGGCGTCCCCCTGGTGGTTGACAACACGGTCGGCGTGGGTCTGGTGAAGCCGTTCGACCACGGTGCGGACATTGTGGTGGCGTCCGCCACGAAGTACATCGGCGGCCACGGCACCTCGATCGGCGGCGTGATCGTGGACTCGGGCAAATTCAGGTGGGACAACGGAAAGTTCCCGGAGTTCACCGAGCCGGACCCGAGCTATCACGGGATCCGGTATTGGGACGCGCTCGGCAACGTTCCGGGACTGGGCAACGTGGCCTTCATCCTGAAGATCCGCGTGACCCTGATGCGCGACATCGGCGCGGTGCTCAGCCCGTTCAACGCCCGCGAGTTCCTGCTCGGGCTAGAGACGCTGCCGCTGCGGCTGGCGCGCCACTCCGAGAACGCGCTGGCCATCGCCCGGTGGCTGAAAAACCATCCGCTCGTGGCGTGGGTGAATTACCCGGGGTTGGAAGACAGCCCGAACCATGCGGTGGCGGCGAAGTACCTGAAGAAGGGTTTCGGCGGCCTCGTCGGCTTCGGCATCAGGGGCGGTCTCGAGGCGGGCAAGCGCTTCATCGACAACGTGAAGCTGCTCTCGCACCTGGCCAACATCGGCGACGCCAAGACGCTGGTGATCCATCCGGCCTCGACCACGCACCAGCAGCTCACGCCCGCGGAGCAGGCGTCCACCGGCGTCACGGCGGACTTCATCCGCCTCTCCGTCGGGCTGGAGGACGTGGAGGACCTCAAGGCCGACATCGACCAGGCCCTCAAGGCGAGCCAGCGGTAACGGCGGAAAGGACAGAAAGAAGGCTATCATGAGTGCATTGAGTTTTGAAAATCTCTCATTGTCGATCGGCCAGACGCCGCTGGTCAGGCTGAACCGGGTGACCGGGAACGCCAAGGCCGTGGTGTATGCCAAGCTCGAGGCGCGCAATCCGGCGTACTCGGTCAAGGATCGTATCGGCACGGCCATGATCGTCGACGCGGAGGCGCGCGGCGTGTTGAAGCCCGGGGTCGAGATCGTCGAGCCCACCAGCGGCAACACGGGCATCGCGCTCGCTTCGGTGTCGGCGGCACGCGGCTACACGCTGACGCTGACGATGCCCGAGACCATGAGCATCGAGCGCCGCCGCGTCTTGGCCGCACTGGGCGCTCACCTCGTGCTGACCCCCGGAGTGGAAGGCATGAAAGGCGCGATCCGGAAGGCCGAGGAAATCGTGGCGGGCGCCCCGTCGAAATACTTCATGCCGCAGCAGTTCAAGAATCCAGCGAATCCGGCGGTCCATGAGAAGACCACCGGCCCGGAGATCTGGGAGGCGACGGCCGGCGCGGTGGACGTGGTCGTCGCGGGCGTCGGCACGGGGGGCACGATCACCGGCGTGACGCGCTTCCTCAAGCGCGTCGCGAAGAAGGCGATCATGTCGGTCGCGGTCGAGCCGGCGGAGAGCCCGGTGATCTCGCAGACGGTCGCGGGGCAGCCGGTCAAGCCCGGGCCGCACAAGATCCAGGGCATCGGCGCGGGCTTTATCCCCGACACGCTTGATCTCACGATCCTCGACCGCGTGGAGACCGTGGCGAGCGCGGATGCGCTGGCTTTTGCGCAGCGGCTCGGCAAGGAGGAGGGTCTGCTGGTCGGCATCTCCTCCGGCGCGGCGGCGTTCGCGGCGGTGCGGCTCGCGCAGGACGAGGCTTTTGCCGGAAAGACCATCGTCGTGGTGCTGCCCGATGCGGGTGAGCGCTATCTCTCCACCGCGCTCTTCCAGGGCGTGGAATGAGCAAGGGGTGTTGTTGGGTTTGCTGGAAATGAAAACGGGGTGGAGCGATCCGCCCCGTTTTTTTTTATGCGGTTTGCGTTATGAAACGCGGCGGGAAACAGGTAAAATAATCAGCTTCGATATACGGGGATTCAGATGAAACGAAGCTTGATCATGTTTGCGGCTGGGATGCTGTCGGTTTTGGCTTGGGCCGCGCCGGTGGCCGTGATTCAGGGAAGCGAAGCGGTGGCGGCGGGCGAGCGCAGGTTCGCGCTGGCGCTGGCGCGGCATGTCGAGCGGTGGTACCGCGAGGCGGGCGTGGAGGCCGCGCTGACCGACGACACGGATCTGACAAAGGCGCTGGCCGACAAGAAGGTCGCGGTGCTGGTCTATCTGTCTCAGCCGACGGCGTCGCAGATGGCCGCGCTCACGGCGTTCTCGCGGCGCGGCGGCAAGCTGATCGTCTGCTACTCTTCCTCGCCGGCGCTGGCGTCGCTGCTGGGGGTCCAGACCGTCGGCTACCAGAAAGGGTCGACGGACGGGCGCTGGTCGCAGATGCGGTTCGCGGAGACCCGCCCGCGCGGCGTGCCGGACGTCATTCTCCAAACATCGCAGAACCTTTTTCTGGTGCAGCCGGTCCCGGGCCGTTCGCAGGTGCTGGCGTGGTGGCATGACCGCCAGGGGCGGCAGACCGCCGAGGCCGCCTGGCTCGCCTCGTCGAGCGGTTACTGGATGACGCACGTGCTGCTGGCGGACGGCGATGCCGAAGCCAAGGGGCGCCTGCTGCTGGCCTTGGCCGCCGCGCACGATCCGGCGCTTTGGCAGCCTGCGGCGGCACGCATGCTGCAGCAGGCGCGGCAGGTCGGCGGCGTCGGCGGCGTGTCCGGCATGGTGACGCTGGCCGGCAAGGCGGCTGATCCCGCGCGGCGTTCCCGCGCCGTTCCCGCCGCCCAGGCGGCTCGGCAGAAGGACCTCGAAGCGGCCCAGCTGTTGTCCGCGGGAAAAGGGTACGAGGCGTGGCTCGCGGCCAACGACTTGAAAGCGCGGATGTACGAGGTCTACGGGATGGTCCAGTCTGCCCGCAGGGGCGAAATCCGCGCGGTGTGGGACCATTCGGGCATGGGCCTCTATCCGGGCGACTGGCCGCGCACGTGCCGCCTGCTCAAGGACGCCGGCTTTTCGGATTTGTACGTCAACGTGGCCGGGGCGGCGTTCGCGCACTATGCCAGCGGGGTCCTGCCGCGTTCCCGCGTGTTCGACGAGCAGGGCGACCAGCTGGCCGCGTGCCTCGCGGCCGCCAAGCCTTTGGGCCTGCGTGTCCACGCCTGGTTGCTCTGCTTCTCCGCCGAGGGCGCGACGCCCGAGCGGCTGGCGATCTTCCGCAAGCGGGGCTGGCTGCTGACGAACGGGGAAGGCGCGCCGCTGAACTGGCTCGATCCCGCGGTGCCGGAGATCCGGCCGTATCTGGTGAGCGCCGTCCGCGAGATGGCGGTGAACTACAAGACCGACGGCGTGCACCTCGATTTCGTCCGGTATCCCGACTACGCGTCGAGCCTCGGCCCGGCCGTGAAGCTGCGGTTCGAGAAGGCGACGGGGCGCCGTGCGGCAGACTGGCCCGAGGACGTGAAGAGCGGGGCCCTGCGGGCGCAGTTCATCCGCTGGCGGTCGGACCAGATCTCGGACTTTGTGCAGGCGGCGCGCAAGACGGTCAGGCGTGAGGCGCCGGGGAAGCTGCTCACCGCGGCCGTGTTCGGCAAATATCCCTCCTGCCTCGATGCGGTGGGCCAGGACTGGGAGTCGTGGACGAACATCGGGCTGGTGGACTATGTGGTGCCGATGAACTACACCGAGGAGCTGGCCAAGTTCAACGAGTGGCTCGGCCAGCAGACGCGCACCCGCAAGCAGACGATGAAGGTGGTGCCCGGCATCGGGGTGACGGCCGCGGAGAGCCGGTTGGACGCGGCGCAGGTGATCGACCAGATCCAGTCGGCCCGGCGCGCGGGCTGCCCCGGGTTCGCATTGTTCGACTTGGACACGACCTTGCGTCAAGAGATCCTGCCCGTGCTGCGCATGGGCGTGACCGCGCCGTGACATGGGCCGGTCGGTCCGGACATGGCGTGCCCGGGGCGGGCCGCCCCGGCTACTTTGGGAGGCGAGCCATGAAAACGGGTTTATTCTTGCTGCTGTGGGGTTTCTTGTTCGCGTCTGGCCTTGGGGCCGCTGATGCGCCGGAGGTGCCGTGGCGCAATGTCGGGCCGGGCGGCGGCGGCTGGATCCAGTCGATGCTGGCCAGCCGGCACGGGCAGAACGTTTTCTTTGTCGGCTGCGACGTGGGCGGCTTCTACCGTTCCGAAGACGGCGGCACGTCTTACGCGGTCCATAACGAGGGGTTCGAGGACTATTTCATCGAATGTCTCGCCGAACATCCGGCTGATCCGAAAATCATTTATGCGGGGTGCAAGAGCGGCGTCTATAAGAGCGCGGACGGCGGGCTGACGTGGCGCTGGCTGCGCGAGGGCTTCCCGCCGGTACAGGAGTATGCCTACTCCGCGATGGTGAGCAAGATCGTGCTCGATCCGCGCGATCCGGAAACCGTGTATGCCGCGATCGGGCAGCCGCGCGAGGAGCGGGGCGGACAGGGCGCGATCTACAAATCCGCGGACGGCGGCGCGACGTGGCGTCAGCTTGTGCAGGCGGGGCAACTTCCGCCGGACTTGCTGATTTCCGATCTGGCGGTCCATCCGCTGGAGCCGCGGCGCCTGCTGATCGCGACGCCCAGGGGCCTCTTCGCCAGCGCGGACGGCGGCGCGACGTGGACGGCGTCGAATGAGGGGCTGCCGCCGCACCTGCGCACGCGGCGGCTGGCGCAGTCGCCTTCCGATCCGCAGATCGTCTATGTGTCGCTCAAGGGCAAAGCGGGCGAGTCGCCGTGGCAGGCGGGGGTCTACCGCTCCGAAGACGGCGGCCGCACCTGGCGGCCGCGCGTCAACGGTCTGCGGCAGGCCACGGGAAAGCCCGGCACGAGCGACATGCTGTGCTCGTGGGTGGACGCCCTGGCCGTGCACCCGCAGCAGCCGGAGGTGGTCTACGCGGGCGGCGCGACATGGTGGGACGCCACGGTCTACAAGACGGAGGACGGTGGGCTGAATTGGCGGCGGACCTTCGAGTTCGGCGAAAAGGGCAATGCCCGCCACGCGTGGATCGACATGTGGGGGCCGAGCGTGACCTGCCTGACGCTCTCGCCGCGGCATCCGGACACGCTTTTGTTCGGTACGTCGGGGTACATTTATCGGACGGATGACGGCGGCGCGACGTGGCGGCAGCGTTACACGCAGGAGCGCTCGGACGGGCGGATCGGCGGCACGGGGCTGGAGGTGACCTGTCTGCACGGCGTGTTTCCGCATCCGCGCGTCAAAGGGCGCGTGTTTTTCGGATTCTACGACGTCGGGCTGCTGGTCAGCGACGACGGCGGCGCGACGATGCGGCGGCGCATGGCGGGCGTTCCCGGGAAATACGACAACTCCTGCTTCACGGTCGCCTTCGCCGAAGACGATGACGCGCACGTATGGGCCGGGTTCGGGCAGTGGGGGCAGAATGCCGGAATGATCGCCGAGAGCCGTGACAATGGCCAGACGTGGGTTCCGTTGAACCGCGAGGGTTGCGGCCTTCCCGATGCGCGTCCGCGCCATCTGATCAGTTGCCTGCCGCTGAAGGACAATCCCGCAAGGAAACACCGGCTGCTCTGTGTGGCGGAAGGGCAGGGCGTTTTCGCGAGCGCGGACGACGGCGCGACGTGGTCGGCGTGCAACGCCGGGTTGCCGGCGGCACGTGTCAGCTGCCTGGCCCGCGACACGGACCGGCCGAACGTGTTCTATGCGGGCGTCTCGAGCGGCGGCGCGGAGCCGGGCGCGATCTTCCGCAGCGATGACGGATGCGCCCGGTGGCGGCAGGTCAGCGGGCCCGGAGTCCGCTTAGCCCAGGTGCGGCAGTTGGCCGCAAGGGGCGGGCGCGTGTACGCCACCGTCCGGAGCGCCATGGTCGGCCCGCAGTTCTTCGCCGGCGGCGTTTTCCGGGGCGATGAAGGCGGAACGGTTTGGCGGCAGGTCTACACCAACCGCTACTGTGAGGCGGTCGCGATCGACCCCCTCCGGGCGGATCGGGTCTATGCCAGCCTCCACGACCATCCGTATCACGACCGGTCGACCGGCGGCGGGGTGATCGCGAGCGCGGACGGCGGCGCGACGTGGCGGCCGCTGACAAATCCGACGTTGTCCTGCAAGGGCGTGACGTGGATCTCGGTGGATCCGCTGGACCCGGAGCGGCTTTGGCTTGGCACGGGAGGGAATGCCGCCTTTACGGGAGCGGTCGGAGGCGTCTTTCCCCCCTGTAGAAAAGATGGTTTCCGGTAGCGGAAAATGGTATATTGGTTTTTCAACTTTTGTCCAACAGCGGAGAGACCATGAGCGATGAGATTCAGCCGGTCGGAAACAACGACCAGGGCTTGCACAACATCAACATCGAAGACGAGATGAGTTCGTCTTACATCGATTACTCGATGAGCGTGATCATCGGGCGCGCCTTGCCCGATGCGCGCGACGGACTCAAGCCCGTCCACCGTCGTGTGCTCTTCGCCATGAACGAGTTGAGCAACTCCTGGAACAAGCCCTACAAGAAGTCGGCGCGTGTGGTCGGCGACGTGATCGGCAAGTATCATCCGCACGGCGATTCGGCGGTTTACGACACCATTGTGCGCCTGGCGCAGGACTTCTCGATGCGCTACCCGCTGGTCGACGGCCAGGGCAACTTCGGCTCGATCGACGGCGACCCGCCTGCGGCGATGCGTTACACCGAAGTGCGCATGGACCGGCTCGCCGAAGAGATCCTCGACGATCTGGAAAAAGACACGGTCGACTTCAAGCCCAACTACAACGAGGAATTTCTGGAGCCGACGGTGCTGCCGGCGCGCCTGCCCAATCTGTTGCTGAACGGCTCCACCGGTATCGCGGTCGGCATGGCCACCAATATCCCGCCGCACAATCTCGGCGAGCTGGTCGAGGGCATCACGCACTACGTGGACAACCCGGACTGTTCGATCGACGACCTGATGCGGTTCGTCAAGGGGCCCGACTTCCCGACCGGCGCGACCATTTGCGGAACGCGCGGCATTGAGGCGATGTACAAGTTGGGGCGCGGTTCGATCATGATCCGCGGCAAGGCCGAGATCGTCGAGTACAAGAACAAAGAAGCGATCATCATCACCGAGATTCCCTACACGGTGAACAAGGCCAGCATGATCGAAAAGATGGCCGAGCTCGTGAACGAGAAGGTCATCGAAGGGATCTCCGACATCCGCGACGAAAGCTCGAGCGACGGCATCCGCGTGGTCATCGAGCTCAAGCGCGGCGCGATGGGGCAGGTGGTGCTGAACAACCTCTATAAGCACACGCAGCTCCAGAGCACCTTCGGCGCGATCATGCTGGCGATCGACCAGGGCCGCCCCAAGGTGATGAACCTGAAAGAGCTGTTCCGCTGTTATGTGGACCACCGGTTCGAGGTCATCACCCGGCGCACCAAGTTCGAGCTGGCCAAGGCCGAAGCCCGCAAGCATATTCTGGAAGGCCTGCTGATCGCGCTCGATCACCTCGACGAAGTGGTCGCCATCATCCGTTCCTCCAAAAACCGCGACGAGGCCAAGCTGCGCCTCATCGAGCGTTTCGCTTTTTCCGACAAGCAGGTCGACGCGATCCTCGAAATGCGCCTCTACCAGCTCACCGGGCTTGAGCGCGAGAAGGTCGAAGCCGAATTCAAGGAGCTGTGCGAGCGCATCGCTTACCTCAAGAGCCTGCTCGAAGATCCCGTGAAGATCTACGGGCTCATCAAGCAGGACCTCGCCGACCTCAAGGCCAAGTATGTGACCTCCTCCAGGCGCGGCGACGCGCGCCGTTCCGAGATCGTGCCGCTGGAAGGCGAAGTGAACATCGAGGACCTCATCGCCGACGAGCCGTGCGTGATCACCCTGAGCCAGCGCGGTTACGTCAAGCGTGTGCCGCTCACCGTCTATAAGGAGCAGAAGCGCGGCGGCAAGGGCATCACGGGCGCGGCCATTAAGGAAGAGGATTTCATCACGACGGTCTTTGTGGCGGAAACCCACGACACGCTGCTCATCTTCACCAATCTCGGCCGCGTCTTCGCCGAGCGCGCCTTCGAGATTCCGGAAGCGCCGCGGACCTCGTTCGGCAAGCCGATCGTCAATCTGCTGCAGTTCCAAGAGGGCGAGCAGGTCGCCGCGCTGCTGCCGATCCGCGCTTTCGCCGAGGACGTGGACGTGATGTTCGCGACCGAGCACGGCACGGTCAAGAAAACCGCGCTTTCGGACTACAAGAACATCAACCGCAACGGCATCCGCGCCCTGAACATCGAAGACGACGACCGCCTGATCCAGGTGCGTCTGACGCACACCGGCGACGACGTGCTCATGATTACGGCCGACGGCCAGGCCATGCGCTTCAACGAGAGCCAGGTCCGCCGGATGGGCCGTGCCGCCACCGGCGTGCGCGGTATCCGCTTGGAAGAGGGCGACGTGGTGCGCAGTTTCGATGTCGTGGACGACAGCGAGACGCTGCTGGTCGCGACCGAGAACGGCTACGGCAAGCGGACCGCGTTCGAAGAGTTTACGCCGCACCACCGCGGCGGCAAGGGCATGATCGCCATCAAGGACGAGTCGGGACGCAACGGCAAGGTCGTGGCCGCACACGCGGTCAAGGAAGACCAGTCGGCCATCATGATCACCTCGACCGGCATGATGGTGCGTTCGCCCGTGAGCGACGTGCGCATCTGCGGCCGCGCCGCCCAAGGCGTGCGCCTCGTGCGCCTCGACGAGGGCGCGATGCTCGTCTCGGTCAGCATCGCCGATGCCGACGAAGTGGATGACGTCCCTGCCGCTCCCGCGCCAGAGAGGGCGTCGGAAGCGGCTTCCGGAACGCCGGACGGCGCCGCTCAATCCGAAGCGGACTGAACCGGCCTCGCCCGATTCGGGTCGGGCGACGGTCCGTCAGGCCGCGAAAACGCGGGTTGAACCCCGTGGCGGGGCCTGCTACCATGGCGCTATGGCAGCACGTACCATAGATGCGGCGGGTGACGGATCGGTGTATTGGGAGCGGTGCGCCGAAGCGCTGGACCTGGCGCTTGACGCGACGCCGTTTTATGCGGCGTGGCGCGCATCGGATCCCGGGCAAGACGTGCCCGTGACGCGCCGGTACGCTGTTTTGCCGGCGCTGACCAAGGCCGATATCCGTGCCCATTTCCCACATGGCTTTGTGCCTGCGGGTGTCGATTTCGAGGAAGCGCTCGCAAGCGGACGCATCGCCTATGTTTCGACCAGCGGCTCGACGGAGGACCGGGTAACGCTTTTCTGGTCGCAGGCGTGGTGGGATCGCTCCGAGCGGGCCAGCTGGAAGCTGAACGCGCATCTGCGCAGCGTGGCGGACGGCACCCACCGCGAGGCGGTCTTGGCGTCACCGTTGTGTGTCGGCCCGTATCGGTCCGGGGAGACCCTGCCGGTGAGCGCGCGCACGCTGGGACGATTGCTGTTTTTGAACCAGACCGTCAACCCCGCGTATTGGAAGGATGAGGACGCGCGCAGAATCGTTGAAGAACTGGCCGCATTCCGTCCCGCCGTGCTGGAAGCCGATCCTTTTTATCTGGCGGCCTTGGCCGCTTTCGCGCGGGACCGCGCGTTAACCCTATATCAGCCAGCCGTGATCACGCTCACGTATTCTTTTCCGGCGAAGGTGTTCTTGAACGTGGTCCGTCAGGCGTTCGGCGCTCCGCTGGTCAGCTCCTATGGCTCGACCGAGACGGGCTATGTGTTTGCGGAATGTGAGCGCGGGCGGTTGCACCAGAACACCGATTCATGCCACGTGGACTTTGTGCCGCTTGAAAAACGCCCGTCCGGAACGGTGCTGGGCCGTTTGCTGGTCACTCCGTTCGGGCATCCCGTGCAGTGTTTCGTGCGGTTCGACGTCGGCGATCTTGCCGAGGTGGCGGCGGTGCCGTCCTGCCCGTGCGGGCGAAGCGGGGGCTTGACGCTGGAGCGGGTCATGGGGCGCGCCGCCGATGTGACGGAGACGAGGGATGGCCAACGGGTGACCGTGGCCGATGTCGATGCGGTGCTGGCTGAAATGCCGGAGGTGCGGGGATTCCAGATCGATCAGTCGCCTGCGGGCGCGATCCGCGCACGGCTCTGTCTGGCCCCTTGCGCAGGTGCGGACACGTTGCGGAGCGTTGAACGGGCGCTGGGACGCGTATATGATTATCCCGTTGTGGCGCACGCCGTCCAGGCGTTGTGGCATGAATCTTCCGGCAAGGTGCGCCTTGCACGGCGGACGGAGAGCTGAAACGCCGGACGGAAGGGCGGCCCGAATCGGTCTTCTGCCGTTCGCGTGCCGCCGGGAGGCCACCTCGGAGAGGCGGCGTTGCCCGGCAAGGAGATGAACTATGAGTGGTGCCGTTTATCTGTTGGCCGGCAATCCGAAAGCCCGCGGCAGAAAGCCCGATCCGGTCATGCGGGCGTTCTTCGGCGAGGTCGGAAAAACGAATCCCCGCTTGGCCTATATCGGAACGGCCAGCGGCGACGACCGGTCTTTCTTCGCGCTCATGCGCTCCTTTTTGCGGGCGAGCGGCGCTGACGAGGTGGAGATGGCACCGCTGTGCGGCCGGGGCGCGGATGCGGAAGATGCGCTCCGCGTGCTGTCGCGGGCCGATGCGGTTTTCGTCAGCGGCGGCGACGTGGCCGAGGGGATGGACGTGCTCCGTGCCCGGAAAGGGGTCATCGCGTGCCTGCGGGAACGTTTCGACAGCGGCATCCCTTTCATGGGGCTTTCGGCGGGGAGCATCATGCTGTCACGCGGGTGGGTGCGGTGGGCGGAGGAGGACGCGGGCCAAGACATGCTGTTCGAATGCCTCGGCTTCGCGCCGATCTATTGCGATGTCCATGGCGAGGGCGACGGATGGGATGAACTGAAAGCGTTGTTGCGGCTCTTGCCTGCGGCAACGGTCGGCTATGCGATCCCGTCGGGCGGCGCGCTGCGGGTCGGCGAAGGGATCGTCGAGAGCCTCTAGGTTTTTTGGGAATGTCGGGACGGCATGGCCGGCGTCTGCCCCGAGAGGTCCAACAGATAGAGGAGGAGATGATGAAAGGGTTTTCTTTGCTGAACGCCTCTGTGGCGGTGCCTGCGCTTTTCTGCGCGCTTCTGGCTGGGTGCAACGAGGCGCCCCCGTCGTCCGCGGCGGCCACAGATCAGAGGGCGGGGACGGAAAAGACGACGGCCCGGGCGGTCATCGAAAGGGCGACCGGCAAGACGGCGGTGGACCAGGGCCGTTCGGCGCGGGACCAGCTCCATGCCATAGACCAGCAGCGTCGCAAGGACATGGAGGTTTTGGAACAATAGCCGCTGTGACGCTTTGCGCAGATCACTCCGGCGGGCGTTCGCTTGTTGCGGCAAACGCGTGGGGGCGATCTACCTTGGGGTGCATGAAGACAGAGAGGCCAAAGAGAACCGTATCCTTGTCTGCCGGGAGCGCTCGCGCGTTCGACATCTCAGGGATGATGGAGTAACATGATCCTGTTGTGTCTTCTCTTTCACAGCGTTTTACGGCTCTGCTGACGCCGGCCTTGCCCGACAAGGCCATGTGTCTGGCCGCGCCCGCGTTGCCCGGCGCGGCGGCGGCCCTGACGGCGGCTGCGCTGGCCCATAAGGCGCCAGCCCGCTTCGCGTTGGCAGTCACGGCGGGACCGGCCGAGCTCGAACGCGTTTATGGCGATCTCTGCGCGCTCGGCCGCGACAGCGGCGTGATGCCGGCCCTCTTCCCGCAGCAGATGGAGGAGGACAAGGAGACCGCCGGCACGCGTCTGCGCATCATCAAGATGCTCCGCCCCGATGCGCCGGAGGCGCCGCGTCACGCCACGGTTCTTGTCACGTCGCTGCAGGCGCTGCTGCAGCACGCGCCTGACCCCGACGCCGTCGAGGAAGCCTCGGTCCACCTGCGCGTCGGCGCGCATTATCCGTTCGATGCGCTGGTGTCCCAGCTGGTGGCGGCCGGTTACGAGCGCGCCGCCGACGTGGACGCGCCGGGGCGGCTGGCGGTGCGCGGCGGCCTGCTGGACGTCTGGCCTCCGGCCACGCCCGCGCCTTGGCGCGCGGAGTTTTTCGACACCGAGCTGGAATCGCTCCGCACCTTCGATCCCGCCACCCAGTGCTCGGTCGAAAAGGGCGAGTCGGTCTGGCTGCCGCCCTGTTCGGAGGACGATCTCGCCACCGTGCAACTGGTGGATCTGCTGCCGTCGGCCGCCGCCGTGCTGTGGCTCGATCACGACCGCATCCGGGCGGGGACGCTCTTTCCGCCGGAGGGGATCAGCAAGCCGCTTTCGTGGGAAGCGCTTGCGGCGCGCGTGGCGGCGCGCGCGCCGTGGCTGCAACTCTTTTCCGGCGACCCGCCGCCCGCGCGGACGCCCGCCCTGGCGCTGGAGATCGCCGCGCTGCCGGGGCTTGCGGAACTGGGCGCGGGCGAGGCGCACCACCCCGAGCTGCTGGCGCAGGCGCGGCAACGGCTGCTCGCCGATCTCGGGCGCCGCGCCGACGCGGGCGAGAGCGTGATCGTTTGCGCCGATACGGCCGGCACCTGCGAGCTGCTGGCCCGCGAACTCGGCGCGGACACGCGGGTGCTGATCCGCCGCGCCGCACTTTCGGGCGGATTTTCGCTTGCCGGCCTCACCGTGGCCGCGCAGCCCGACCTCTATGCCGTGCGCAAGCAGGCGCTGCGCCGCCCCCAGGCCTCGGCGGCGGTGCGCGGCGGGCGCGTGGAGAACGCCGCCGACCTGGAAGCCGGCGATCTCGTGGTGCATGTCGACCACGGCATCGGGCGTTTTCTGGGCTCGACCGAAGTCGAGGTGGACGGCCAGCGCTCCGAGGTCTTCACCATCGAATACGCCGAAGGGGCGAAGCTGCACGTGCCGGTGTCGCACGCCCACCTGCTCAGCCGCTATGTCGGCGTGGCGGGCCACCGGGTCAAGCTCCACCGCCTCGGCGGCAAGCGCTGGACGCGCGAGAAGGCCGACGCCGAGCGTGCGGTGGCGGACCTCGCCGCGGCCCTGCTGGACACGCAGGCGCGGCGGCAGGTGGTCGAGGGGCTCGCCTTCAACCCCGAGCCGGTGTGGATGAGCGAATTCGAGGCCGCCTTCCCGTATCAGGAGACGGACGATCAGGAGAAGGTCATCGCGGACGTGAAGCGCGACATGGCCGCGTCGCGCCCCATGGACCGTCTCATCTGCGGCGACGCGGGCTACGGCAAGACCGAGATCGCCATGCGCGCGGCCTTCATCTCCGTCATGAACGGCCGCCAGGTGGCCGTGTTGGTGCCGACCACGGTTCTGGCTGAACAGCACTACGAAACCTTTACCGACCGCATGGCCGCCTACCCGGTGAAGATCGACGTGGTGAGCCGCTTCCACACCCACGCCAAGCGCAAGCGCATCCTCGCCGATGTGCGCAACGGCCGCGTGGACATCGTGATCGGCACGCACGCCCTGCTCGGCAGCGACGTAACGTTCCAGAACCTCGGCCTGCTGATCATCGACGAGGAGCAGCGCTTCGGCGTGACCCACAAGGAGCGGCTGAAGCAGGTGCGGCAGGTGGTGGACGTGTTGACGCTCTCGGCCACGCCGATCCCGCGCACGCTTTACATGAGCATGACCGGCGCGCGCGACATGAGCCTCCTGCAGACGCCGCCGCGCGAGCGCGTGGCGGTGGAAACCAAAGTCGCGCGCGATTCCGACGCCGTGGTCCGCAGCGCCATCCGCCAGGAGCTCAACCGCGGCGGCCAGGCCTATTTTCTCTACAACCGCGTGGTGACGATCGGGCTCATGCAGCACCGTCTGGAGCGGCTGGTGCCCGAGGCGCGCATCGCGGTGGCGCACGGGCAGATGCCCGCCAACACTCTGGCCCGCATCATGCGCGAATTCGAGGCGGGCGAGATCGACGTGCTGCTCTGTACGACGATCGTCGAGAGCGGCCTCGACATTCCGCGCGCCAACACGATGCTCGTCCACCGTGCCGACCGCTTCGGCATCGCCGATCTCTACCAGCTGCGCGGACGCGTCGGGCGCTCCTCGCAGAAAGGGTTCGCGTGGCTGCTGCTGCCCGAATACGGACATGTGGACGAAGACGCGCGGCAGCGCATCGCGGCGCTGCAGAAGCACAGCGGGCTCGGCGCGGGCTTCAACCTGGCGTTGCGCGATCTGGAGATCCGCGGCGCGGGCAACCTGCTCGGCGCGGCGCAGAGCGGCCACATTGCGGCCATCGGCTTCGGGCTGTACTGCCAGCTGTTGCGGCGCACCATCGCGCGGCTGAAGGGCGATGCCCCGCCGCTGCTGGTGGATGTCGACCTCGCGCTCGATTTCCTCGACCTCTCTCCGGGCACGGTCGACCCCGACCGTTCCGCCTGCCTGCCGTACGCGTATGTCGAAGACGAGGCGCACCGCATGATCCTGCACCGCCGCCTCGCCGAGGCGGTGACGGCGAAGGAGGTGCGGGCGCTGCGCGGCGAACTCGCCGACCGCTACGGCAAGCCGCCGGAGGCGGTGCTGCGGCTGCTGCGCCTGGCCGAGCTGCGGGTGCAGGCGGCGCAGAAGAAGATCGGGCGCATCGAGACGCGGGATAACAAAGTTTATCTCTATCGCCAGCGCGAACGTTCGCCGCTGCTCGTCAAGGGCCGTTTGCCGGTTCTGAAAGGCAAAGACGCGGAGCAGCGTTTCGCCTGTATCTTCCACGCCCTTGAGGCGGTGTGATCCCAACTTGTGCGGATAATGTACACATTTTAATTGCCCGTTTACAAGACATGTTAAAACGGGAAGCGTACGATTGGGCCATATCCTAAAAAATGGGATTCAGGAACGGATGCTTTACAAGGCGCTGCCGTTATCTTGGGTTGCCGCAGGACGGAAAAGCGGCGAACGCGGATGAGGGCTAACGTCGGAAAACAGGGAGGCGAGGATGAGCGTGCAGTCTGTGAAGGGATTGAAGACGGTCAGCACCAACGTGGGCAGCTTTGCCAACGCGGCGCTGAATGAGGGAAACGGCGTGTTGCGGCTGGCGCCGAACTGGGTGCCCCGCGCTTTCTGCTATCCCGGTCGCCGGCTGAAACTGCACCCGGATGACCTGTTCGCTTTCGGCCTTAACCGCGGCGGCATCGATGAGCGCTGGTTCGGCTCCACGACCGAGGCGGCGAACGAGGGACGCGTGCCGGACGAAGGCCTCAGCTATGTGGTCTTCGAGAACAAGCGGGCGCTGCTGCGCGATGTGGTGGCCGAGCTCGGCGCCATGGCGGTCGGCCCAAAGATTTGGAAGAAATACCGTCGCTGGCCGGTCTACAGCAAATTCTTCGACAACCTCGGTCCGCTTCCGCACCACCTTCATCAGGACGACAAGCTGGCGAAGCTGGTGGGCCAGGACGGCAAGCCGGAGTCGTATTACTTCCCGCCGCAGCACAACAACCTCGGCGCGCGTTTCCCCTACACGTTCTTCGGCCTGGTTCCGGGCACCACCAAGGCGGACATCGTCAGGTGCCTCGAGCGCTGGAACAAGGGCGACAACGGCATCACCGACATTTCGCAGGCCTATCGTCTGAAGGTCGGCACCGGCTGGTTCGTCCCGCCGAACGTCCTGCACGCGCCGGGCTCGCTCTGCACGTACGAGCCGCAGTGGGGCTCGGATGTGTTCGCGATGTTCCAGAACCTGGTGGACGAGAACTACGTCCCGTGGTCGCTGCTGGTCAAGGATGTGCCCAAGGCGAAGCAGCATGATTTGGACTTCATCGCCGGCATGGTCGATCTCAAGGAGAACACCGATCCTCACTTTTACAAGAACCACTTCCTCGAGCCGGTCTTGTCGAGCGGCTCCGAGGATGACGGGTATCTGGACTACTGGATCAACTACGGCCGCGTGAAGGGCTGGCAGTGCGTGACCGCGAAGCGCCTCACCGTCATGCCCGGCCGGACGTGCACGGTCAAGGACAACGGCGCGTACTGCCTGATCGCGGTGCAGGGCGAAGGCACGATCAACGGCCAGCGCATGTCCAGCCCCAACATGATCCGCTTCCACGACATCACGGAAGACGAATTTTTCGTGGTGCATGATGCGGCGCGCGCGGGCGTGGTCTACGAGAACACGTCGGCGTCCGAGCCGCTGGAGATCCTGCGCTACTTCGGGCCCGAGGTGAATCCGGACGCGCCGGAGATCGGAGGAAACAAATGAGCAACGTCTTCCCGAAACTGCACAACGCCACGTGGCCCGGCGTGGTCGGCAAGGGCCCCGGCACGCCGGAGCCCGCCATCGACCTGCAGACCATGATCGACCTGACCGCCGCCGCTGAAGTGAACGGCGTGAAGTTCGACGGCGTCGACCTCTTCCTCTGCGCGCCGCACGTGGACATCGACTCGACGGACGACGACCTCGCCCGCCTCGCCGACACGGTGCGCGCCAAAGGACTCGAGATCGGTTCGCTGGTGGCGCCCGTCTGGGGGCCGGCCGGCGGCGGCTCGGCTTTCGGCGATGCGTCCGAACGTGCGCGGTTCGTCGAGCAGGTGCGCAAGGCCTGCCGCATCGGACAGAAGCTGCGCGAGCTGGGCGTCCGGCCCTCCGGCGTGGTCCGCATCGATTCGTCGGGCGGCGTCGCCGACTGGGCCAAGGATCCGGCCGGAAACACGAAGCTGATCATCGACACCTTCTCCAAAGCCTGCGATGTGGCGGAGGGGTACGGCGAGTGGCTGGCCGCGGAGGGCGAGATCTGCTGGGGCGGCATGCACTCGTGGCAGGCGATGGTGGACGTGCTCGAAGGCGTCGACCGGCCCAAGACGCTGGGGTTCCAGGCCGACATGGCGCACACGCTGCTCTACCTGCTCGGCTATAACGCGCCGGAGGCTCGGCTTGTTCCCGAGACGTTCGACTGGAGCGACACCGCAACCTTCCGCGATGCCTACGTCAAACTTGCGGCGGCGCTGCGGCCGTGGACCATCGACTTCCACGTCGCGCAGAACGACGCCACGGTCAAAGGGCAGGGGACGCACGACAAGACCGGACGGCACTGCCTGCCGAACGATCCGAACGGCAAGCTGGACATCACGTGGTGCGCGGGGCAGTGGTTGCGCGACGAGCACAGCGAGCCGACGCGGACCATCCGTCATCTCTGCTGGGACGGCTGCATGTTCACCAACGAGGTGATGATGAAGCCTGCAACCTGGAACTCGATTCTGGGTGCCATGATCAACGTGCGCGATGCCCACGGCTGGCGCGAATAACCCCGGAGCGGATGAGTCGACCAGCTCGACTCATCCAGCCTCCTCCTCGACGTCTTCGAACCCCATAAGGATTTTTTTATGTCTCAAAAGAAGACCCTCAACGTCGGCATGATCGGCTACGGCTTCATGGCCAAGACCCACAGCAACGCGTTCGCGAACGTCGGCCATTTCTTCGACGTGCCCTATGCGCCGGTACTCAAGACGGTCTGTGCCCGCAACGCCGAGAAGGCCGGCGCCTTCGCCTCTAAGTGGGGCTATGAGAAGGTCGAGACCGACTGGCGCAAGGTCGTCGCCGACCCCGCCATCGACCTGATCGACATCTGCCTGCCGAACAACCTCCACGCGGAGGTCGCCATCGCCGCCGCCGAGGCGGGCAAAGCGATCATCTGCGAGAAGCCGCTGGCCCGCACCGCCGCCGAAGCCGAGCCGATGGTCGCCGCCGTCGAGAAGGCCGGCGTGCCGAACTTCGTCTCGTTCAACTATCGCCGCATCCCGGCGGTGGCGCTCGCCAAGCAGATCATCGACAGCGGCAAGCTCGGCAAGATATTCCACTACCGCGCCAACTTCCTGCAGGACTGGACGATCAACGCCGATGTGCCGCAGGGCGGCAAAGACACCTGGCGACTCAGCGTGGATGAGGCGGGCTCCGGCGTCACCGGCGACCTGCTCGCCCACTGCATCGACCTCGCCCTCTGGCAGAACGGCCCGGTCAAGGATGTGACGGCCCTCACCGAGACCTTCGTCAAGGAGCGCAAGAGCGCCGTGACGGGCAAACTCGAACCGGTCGGCATCGACGACGCCTGCACCTTCATCTGCCGCTTCGCGAACGGCTCGCTCGGCAACTTCGAGTCCACCCGCTACGCGCGCGGCCACAAGGCGCTCTTCACCTTCGAGATCAACGGCGAGCACGCCTCGATCAAGTGGGACCTGCACGACCTGCACCGCCTGCAGTTCTTCGACCACAGCGACGAAGGCAAGGTGCGCGGCTGGCGCTCGATCCACGTCAGCGACGGCGACCAGCCCTACATGGGCGCGTGGTGGGTGCCCGGCCTCGCCATCGGTTACGGCGAGTCCTTCACGCACCAGCTCAAAGACTTCTTGGACGGCATGGCCTCTGGCCAACCCGCCGGCCCGACCTTCCGCGACGCGCTTGCGACCAGCCGCGTGTGCGATGCGGTGCTCAAGTCTGCGGCCAGCGGCCAGTGGGTCGCGCTGGGCTGAGACTGCGGCCAGGAGCGTCATCCGTCGCGTGTGGGCGCGGCGCGTGCGGGGAAACCCGCGTGCGCCGCGCCGCCGTTTTCCGGGGCGGCGCGTACGGGTTTCGACTCCGCCGGCCTGCGTAAAAATGATAATCATTATGCGCAAAAGGCGCTAGTTTTCCGTCGACCATTCGGCTATTGTGATCATCACTTAACGAGGCGCTGTTGGTACGGCGCCGCATCCTAACCGGAGGAACGTATGGGCAGCCCAATCCACCCGCTCAAGACCGAGGAAGCGCCGCCATCCTACAAGTGGCAGCTGGTTGCGCTGCTGTGTGTGGCCTTTTTCCTGAACCAGGGGAACCGGCAGATCTACAGCACGGTGTTGACGCAGATCAAGGCGGCGACGGCGGCCGGGGGATTGGGGCTCTCGGATGTTCAGGCGGGAATGGTCGCATCGGTCTTCATCGCGTGTTACGGTCTTTGCGTTCCGCTCGCCGGTTTTCTGGGCGACCGCCTGCGCCGCAAATGGCAGGTCCTGTTCAGCCTTTTGGTCTTCAGCATCGGCACGCTGTTGACCGGACTCGGCGGCGGGCTCGCCGCCCTGATCGTTTTCTATGGCATCGTGTTCGGCGCCGGCGAGGCGTTCTACTATCCGCCCGCCACCTCGCTGATGGGACAGTTCCACGATAAGAGCCGGGCGACGGCCTTTTCGATCCATCAGTCGGCGCTCTATCTCGGCATCATGTTCAGCGGATATTTCTCGGGGTATCTGGCGCGCACGATGGAAATGAAATGGCGCGCGCCGTTCTTGATTTTCGGCGCGGCGGGCATCGTCTGGTCGGTTGTCGTTCTGCTCCTCATGCGCGACACCCCCAACCAGAAGCCGGCCGCCGGGGCGGTGGCGCGCGTGTCGGTCCGCGAGACGCTGGCGCACATCCTGAGCAAGCGTTCGGCCCTGATGCTGGCGCTGGCCTTTGGCTGTATGGTCTATGTGGACGTCGGGTTCAAAACCTGGACGCCCACGTTCCTGATCGAGAAATTCGGTTTCTCGCCGGAAAAGGCTGGCTTTTCGGCGGTCTTTTATCACTTTGTCTGTGCGTTCGCGGGGGTCATGGCCGGCGGCCGGCTGACCGACCGGCTGGCGGCGAGCCGCAAAACCATCCGCTTCGAGGCGAATATCTGGGGGCTGCTGCTGGGAGCGCCATTCATTTACCTGATGACGCGGGGGGCGTCGGAGTGGTTCTGCTTCGCGATGCTCGGACTCTTCGGCTTCTTCCGCGGCATTTACGACTCCAACCTGTTTGCCTCGCTGTTCGATGTGATCAAGCCGCAGTACCGCGCCACGGCAACCGGCCTGATGCTCTCTTTCGCCTTTCTGGTGGGCTCGTTCTCGCCGACGGTGCTGGGCTTCCTCAAATCGCGGTTCGGCCTGTCGTTCGGGCTCGCCTCGCTCTCCGTTGCCTACGTGCTGGGCGGCGCCATCATTCTGATCGCCTGCGCGCTGTTTTTCAGAAAAGACTATGAAGAGGCAAAAGCATGAAATTCGTGACGTTTTCGATGGCGGCCCTCGCTTCCGTCGGCTGCATAGGGATGGCGCAGGCCGAGCTGCCGGAGGCGTATTGCAAGGCGTGGCACGATCCCGCGCTGATGAAACGGATCGACGCCGGCATCGAGCGTAACCGCAAAGGCGACGTCACGCTCCGCGTGGTGGATGCGGCGGGCCGGCCGGTGCCGGGCGCCGCCGTGTCCATCCGGCAGAAGACCCACGATTTCCTATTCGGCTGCAACGCCTTTGTGCTGGGGCAGCTTGAGACGCCCGGGCTGAACCGGCAGTATGAGGAGACCTTCGCCCGGATCTGCAACTTCGCGACCGTCCCGGTTTATTGGAAAGGCACGGAGCCGGAGCGGGACGTCCTGCGCTATCAGGAGGGGGGCGAGGAGATCTGGCGCCGCCCGCCGGTGGACCGCTTCATTCCTTTCGGCAAGAAGTACGGCCTGACGCTGAAAGCGCACCCGATGCTCTGGCACGAGCATAATCCGGACTGGCTGCCCAAAGACCCTGAGGCGCTCAAAGCCCTCTACCGGAAGCGCTTCAAGGAGCTCGCCGGGCGCTATGCCAAGGACATCGCGATCTGGGAGGTGACCAACGAATCGACCGGCTGCCACAAGACCTACCCGCTCTATTCCGAAGACCGCGCCTATGTCGCCTGGGCACTCCGGGAAGCCGCGCCGCTGTTCGACGGCAGCCATCGGCTGATGATCAACGATTTCACGCAGTTCAACGAGCGGCTCCCTGCGGAGAACGCCTACTACAAGCAGCTCAAGGGCTTGCTGGACCAGGGCCTGCGCATCGACGGTATCGGCCTGCGGTTCCACATCTGGTTCGAGCCGCAGCTCATGGCGCGGCACTTGGCGGCGGAACGTTATCTTCCGAACCGGCTGCTGGACGTTTATGAGGCGTTCGCCGCGTTCAACCGTCCGCTCTATATCACGGAAATCACGGTGCCGACGCCGCCGGGCGAGGACGGCGAGGCCATTCAGGCCGAGGTGGTGAAGAACCTGTACCGGCTCTGGTTCAGCGCGCCGGCCATGGCGGGCGTCACCTACTGGAATCTGGGCGACAGCATGGCGCACGACAAGGAGAATACGGCCGCGGCGGGACTGATCGACAAGGGCTTGAAGCCCAAGGCGTCCTACCGCGCGCTGGACGAGCTGATCAACCGCGTCTGGCGCAGCCATGCCGAAGGCACGGCCGACGCGGCCGGCGTGCTTAAATTCCGGGGCTTTTATGGCGCGTATGACGTGACGGTCACGCGCGATGGCGTTACGACGGCACGGCCGCTGCACCTATCAAAAGGCGGGGCCGCAGAACAGCGCATCGTTTTGAACTGATAAGAAGTCGAAGGGTGAAGATGATGAATCAAGAAAATCAGAAAAGTGTGAAGGAATCCTATTCGCTGGCGGGCCATCGGGCGCTGGTGACCGGTTCGGCCCGCGGGATCGGGCGGGCGATCGCCCGCGCGCTGGCCGAGTGTGGCGCGACGGTCGCGGTGCACGGTGTGCGGCCGAGCGATGCGCTTGACCAGTCGCTGGCGGATGTCCGGGCCTTTTCGCCGAAGAGTGCGGCGGTGACCGGCGATCTGAGCGAGCTGGGGATCGCGGCGAAGCTCGTGGCGGCGGCGACGGCCGCGATCGGCGCGCCGGATATCCTGATCGCCAACGCGTCGGTCCAGTTCCGGCGGCCATGGCTGGAGATTTCCGAGTCTGAGGCCTTGCTCCAGATGCAGGTCAACTTCCATGCCACTTTTCAGCTCTTCCAAGCGGTTTATCCCGCGATGCGTCAGCAGCACTGGGGCCGTCTGATCTCGGTCGGCAGCGTGCAGGAGGTGCGGCCGCACAGCGAGATGCCGATCTACGCCGCCAGCAAATCGGCGCTCGAGAACCTGGTGCGGAACCTGGCCAAGCAGACCGGTATCGACGGCGTCACCGTGAACAATATCTGCCCGGGCGTGTTCGCGACCGACCGGAATGCCGAGGCCTTGAACAATCCCGCCTATGCGGAAAAGGTGCGGAACGGCATTCCCATCCGCGACTTCGCGCAGCCGGAAGACGCGGCGGGGACGGCGGTGTTGCTGTGCTCGGAAGCGGGACGGTACATTACGGGCACGACCATCCGCATCGACGGCGGTATGGGGATTGCGTAGAGAAGTTCTAAAGTACTAAAGTTGAGAGTTCAAAAGTTCGGGAGTTTCGAAAAATGAGCGAGCAAAAAGAAGAAGGACTGCTTCAGAAAGAAGCGAAGATGATGAAGTTGGAGAAGCTGATCGCCGCGCGCGAGGGCATCTCCAAGAAAGAGTTCCCGGTCCCGGTGAAAGAGATGCTGGCCCGCTATGAGCAGCTGTACACCGGTGCCATCAGCGACGTGCTGCGCGAGTTCGCACTGCTCGACCAGTCGCTGCCCGGCCACCTGCGCCCGCTGCGCGACAGCGATGTGGTGGCGGGCATCGCCTTCACGGTCAAAAGCGCCCCGAACGTGAAGATCACGGGCGAGATGACCTTCCGCACGCAGGTGCTCGACGAGATGGGCGCCGACACGTTTGTGGTCTGGGACACCTCGAACGACGAGAAGGCGACGCTGTGGGGCGGGGTGATGACCGCGACGGCGTACGGCAAGGGCGTGAAGGCGGCCTGCATCGACGGCGGCATCCGCGACACCAAGCAGATCTTGGAGAAGCCCTTCCCCGTTTACTACAAACACCGCATTCCCAACGGCTCGCTCGGCCGCTGCCTGATCACGCACTACCAGATCCCGATCAAGATCGGCGACGTGGTGATCAAGCCGGGCGACGTGATCTTCGCGGACTGCGACGGCGTGGTCTGCATTCCGCGCGACATCGCCTACGACGTGCTGGTGCGCGCGGAGGAGATCCGCGAGAACGAGAAGAAGATCTTCGGCTGGGTCGCCAAGGGCGAGACCATTCACGAGATCACCGAAAAGGGCGGGTATTTCTGAGACTGCGGAGGGTTGAACGGTTCAAGGGTTCACGGTTCAGCGGCTGGGTGAACGGCCGTTGGCGTGAATCGCGTTTGCCGCCCGCGGCCAGGGCCGGGAAAGGTAGGGCGGGTTCTCCGAACCCGCCGTTTGCTCACGCATAAAGAGGGGGAAAGCATGCGGCAGCTTATCGGTTTTGTGGCGCTCACGATATTTTGCGCGGTCGCCGCGCCGGCGCAGACCAACGCGCCGGCCGCCAGCGCGGCCTACCTGAAATTCTGGGATGCGCCCGGCGTGCAGGACCGCATCGAGCAGGGCATCCGCTCCAACCGCATGGCGGAAGCGCGTTTGTCGCTTCCGTCCGCCAAGGCGGGGACGGAGGTGCGGGTCGAGCAGCTCTCCCACGCGTTTCTCTTCGGAGGAAACATTTTTCTGTTCGGCGACCTGAAGACGCCGGAGAAGAACCGGCGTTACGAGGCGACGTTCGGATCGCTCTTCAACGCGGCCACGGTCGCGTTCTACTGGAAGACGTTGGAACCCGAGCAGGGCAAACCGCGCTTCGCGGACGGTAGCCCGTATGAATACCGCCGTCCGCCGACCGATCCCGTCGTGGCGTTCTGCGCGTCACATGGCATCAACATGAACGGCCACGCGATTATTTACGGCATGCGGCGCTGGGGCCATCCGGCGTGGATGCCGGAAAACCGCAAAGCGATGGAGCCGATCTTCGAGCGGCATGTGAAGGAGCTGGCGGATCATTACGGCTCGCGTGTGCAGCGCTGGGACGTGGTGAACGAGTCGATCGACCAGGCCAACCGCGGCCCCATGCCTGACGACTATACGTTTAAGACCTACCAGTGGGCCGCGAAGTATTTCCCGGCGACCGCGCGTTTCGGCATCAACGACTGCGACATGCACTGGGGTCCGTCGCGCCGATATGTGGAGATCGCCCGCGACCTGATCGACCGGGGCGCGCGCATCGACACGGTCGGGGTGCAGATGCACATCTTTAACCCCAAAGAGTCGCAGAGCATCGCCAACGGTGCGGACATCCTGACCCCGGCCAAGAATTACGCGGTGTTGGATTGCCTGAAAGGCGCGGAGCGCCCGATCCACATCAGCGAGGTGACGGTCAGCGCGCCGGACGAGAGCGCGCGCGGCCGTGAGATTCAGGCGACGATCGCCCGGAACCTTTACCGGCTGTGGTTCAGTTATCCGGATGTGATGGGCATCACCTGGTGGAACGTGGTGGACGGCGGCGCCGCGCCCGGCGAACCCTCGTTTTCGGGCCTGTATGACAAAGACGTCAACCCGAAGCCCGTCTACCACGCGCTCGACGCGCTCATCAACGGCGAGTGGAAGACGCGACTGACCTTGGCTGCCGAGACGGGCAAGCCTCTGGCCTTCCGCGGTTTCAAAGGGCGTTACCGCATCACGTGGACGGGCGCGGACGGCGCATCCCGGCACGCGGAGTTTGAACTGGCAAAAGACGGCGACGGCCTCTGACTCATCCGTGGCGAACACTCGACAGCTGAAAGCGAAATGCGTTATAGTGAACCGATGGTTATCGGGTTCACAACACACGAGGGGGAGCGAAACGCATGAAACGTTTTTTGGCGTATTCCATGGCGCTGGCAACGGTCGGCCTGTTCGGATGCTGCAAATGCCGGAGTACCGCGGAGGACCAAGGCGGGTGCGACGCGGCGGCGGGCGAGGCGTGCTGTGCCACGCCCAATGCCTGCGCGACGAAGACACCCCGGCTGGGTATTGACCTGACCGGCCGGTACACGAACCCGGACGGCATGACGATCAAAGATGGCGAGATCTGGCTTTCGGTCAATAACCTCGCGAGCGGCAAGCCGAGCTGCATCGCGAAGATCACGAAAGAGGATAAGGTCGAAAAGGTGATTGACCTGCCGGTGCATCCCGAGACCGGCGTCTGCAGCTCGCTCGGCCTGGTTTTCGCGTCGGACGGCAACCTGTATGTGTCGGACAACCAGAACCACGCGGGCAAGGGGCTCGGTAAGTCGCGCGTCTTGCGCGTCGTGTTTCAGGACGGCAAGGCGGTCCGCGCGGAAGTCGTCGCGGTCGGCCTGCACGCCGCCAACGGGATCGCGGCCAAAGGCGACGCCCTCTACGTGAACGAAACGACCTTCGGGGTGGGCGACCCGATGGACAGCGGCACCTACCGTTTCAAGCTCGCCGAGCTCAAGGCCGAAGCTCCGGTCAAGGTGGACGGCACGCCGAAAGATCCGCACGTGATCTTCACCCTGAAGACTAAGGGTGAATGCAAGGTCGGCGCGAACGGCTTGTGCTTCGACTGCTGCGGCGATCTTTTCGTGGCGAATTTCGGCGACCGGGAAATCTGGAGAGTGCGTTTCGATGAGGCCGGCAATGTGAAAGAGCGCGCGCTTTTCACGACCGTGGCCTGCGCCCAGAGCGTGGACGGCATGCAGTTCGACGGCGAGGGCGGGATCTGGTTCGCGGACTTCATCGGCAACGCGGTCGTGCGGGTGGACGCGCACAGCGGCGCGGCGACGCTGGTCGCCAAGAACGCCCCGGGCGACGGCTTGAAGGGCGAGCTGGACGCTCCTTCCGAATGCATCCGCTTGGGAAACAAGGTGTATGTGTCGAATATCGATCTGACCTATGGCCCGAACACGGCGGACGGGACACAGACGATTTCGGTCATCGACCTGTGAACGGCTTTTTCCCATGACGCGCGCTTTTTTGGAAACTCTGACGCGGCGCTATCACGCGTATGTGGATTCGTTCCGTGGCGCTTCCGGCGCATTGTCGGACATGATGCAGCTGAAACTGGAGCACACGCTCTGCGTGGTCGATGACGCGCGGCGCATCATGGAAGGCGAGGCGTGGGCGGAGGGCGCGCGCGTCATGGGCGAGGCCTGCGCACTGCTGCACGACTCGGGCCGCTATTCGCAGCTGAAAGAGTTCGGGACGTTTCAGGATTCGAAGTCCATCGACCACGCCAAGCGCGGCGTGCAGGTGATCGCGGACCAGCGTTGGCTGGACGAAACGACGGACAAGGAATGGAAAACCGTGCTGGCGGCGGTGGCGCTGCACAACAAACGCAGGATTTCGCCGACGGTCAGCCCTGAGCTGGCTTCGTTCGTGCATTTGGTGCGTGACGCCGACAAGCTCGATATTTTCCGGGTGATGGAAAGCGCCGTGAAGGACGGGTCGCTCGAGAGTAACCCAGAGATCGCGTGGGACTTGCAGGTGAAGGGCTCGCCCTCGCCGGACGTGGTGGCTTCGGTCCGCCTTGGCCGTTCCGTGAGTTACGCGAGCATCCGGACGCTTTCGGATTTCGTTCTGATCCAGGTAGGATGGCTGATCGGCGGACTGCACTATCCGACGGCGATCCGGCTGGCATCTGAGCGCAAGGCGTTGGAGTTCCGCGAAACATTTCTGAAGACACTCAGTGATGATCCGGGCGTGGACGTGTGCTGCAAGGCGGCGCGGGCCTATATGAATGAACGGCTCAACCTGCCGACGGTCAGCGCCCCGCCCGCGCAGTGCGAGCAAACGGAGGGGTAACTTGGAGATTTCTCCAAAGGAAAGAACAGGATTACGAATGGCCTTGATTCTTTTTAAGCGTAATCTTGCTCGCAATCGTAACCCAATTTGAAGTTAGATGCTTGGGCACTTGACTCCTACGATGATGGCGGGGTAAGCTGTTGGCCATGGGGACAACCAAGCCAGCTTATCCGAAGACGGTGAGAGAGTTCCGCATGCAGTTTGCGACAGAAGAGG